>R25__coassemble_117_pt1 | contig 50711 bp, 38 predicted proteins | sample R25__metabat2_low_PE_004 | metagenome-assembled genome bin R25
CAAATGAAAAAAAATTCAGGAATCCCCACCCTCTTTAAGGGTGGGGTGGTTCAATTACCTGCCCTATTGAAAACACATTGAAGCTGATGAGTCGCAAGTGGACTATTGTTTTAATTCGCGATATGTTCACAGGCAAGAAATATTTTCGCGAATTCAGCGAGGGAAAGGAAGGCTTATCCAATAGTGTGCTGTCCGATACCCTGAAGTTCATGGAGGAGAATGGGCTGATTATCAAAAACAATAATGAATACCATTTGACCTCCAAGGGATTGAGGCTGAATAGGATATTATATGAGATGGCTGTATTCGGTCTTGACGAGCTTGAATGTGGTGAAGAGGGCGACTTGGAAGTAATTCAGATGTTTAAAGATTACTATGCGGAAATATTTGAGGTTAAATAATGAAGGCTGCAATATTGGATAAGAAAAATCAGGATTTGGAAATTAAGGATGTTCCTGTGCCTGAAATTGGCGAGAATGAAGTGTTGGTTAAAGTTAAATATGCAGGAGTCAATCCATTGGATAACATGATTGTACGGGAGGAAGTGAAACTCATCACCCCTTATAAGTATCCGTTGGTCATGGGAAATGAATTTTCAGGCGTTGTTGAAAAAACAGGATCTAATGTGGCTGATTTTAACGAGGGTGATAGGGTTTATGCAAGGATGCCGTTGGATAAGATAGGCGCTTTTGCCGAATATGTTGCAATTGATAAGGATGCAATTGCCATAATTCCAGATTATCTGGATTTCGATGAGGCGGCATGTGTTCCACTGACTGCCCTTACTGCAATTCAGGCATTTGAACTGATGGATCCGTCAGAAGGTGAAAGCATTTTCATCTCAGGAGGAACAGGAAGCCTAGGCGCAATGGCAATACCCATCGCCAAGAACTTGGGTTTGCATGTTATAACAAGCGGCAGCGAGAGAAATCGTGAAAGGGTAATGGATTTGGGTGTTAGTGAATTCATTGACTACAAGACTCAAGATTACTCAGAAATGCTTTCAGACGTTGATTATGTCTTGGACACATTGGGTGAAAATGAACTTGAAAAGGAATTTAGGATATTGAAATCCGGTGGAGTATTGGTTTCATTAAAAGCTCTACCTAATGGTGAATTTGCAGACAGGATGGGTTTGTCTGCAGTGAAAAAGATATTGTTTAAAGTTGCAGGTGGAAAACTTGACAAGATGGCATCTAAAAAGAATCAGAAGTATTATTTCTTGTTTGTAGAGTCAAATGGTCGTCAATTGGATAGTATTTCAAAAATTAATATTGTACCGTCAATTGATGAGGTCTTTGAATTGGATGATGTCAATAAGGCTCTTCAAAAGGTTGATGCCGGAGGGTCTAAAGGTAAAACAATTATAAGAATATAATGTTAATTTTACCAAATTTTTTATATTTTTTAATCTAAAAGTTAGTGTATGAAGCTAATTGAAAAGGGATTTTTTAAACGAAATAAGAAAATTATCATTATTGCCTTGGCGATAATGCTTCTGTCCGCCGTGGCAGGGTGTGCGATTTCTTCCATATATGTGGGAGATGACATCAAAGGCAAACTCACTGAAGGCATGTTTAATGTGTCTCAGAACAATACAGGAGATGTAAGAAGTGAGGATGTTAATGTAAATTCTATTGAGTTGTTTGTACACAATATCACTGTTGATTTGATTGTTATTGTCATGGGGGCATTATTCTCGATTTTTTCCGTACTGATAACAATCTTTAATGGGATTTCCATCGGTTCAATTTTTGGGGTTGACCCTACATTTGCATGCGTTACAGTATTGCCTCATGCAGTAATTGAGTATTTTGCCGGAGCCCTGGCTCTTGCAGCTGCATTTCTAATAACTAAACTTGAAATAAAAGCAATTAAAAATAGAAGTATTCGCGGTACTTTGGAGGAATCAAAAGTAGAATTAAATGACTTATTAACATTTGTGGTAATTGTGGTTGTACTTTTGGCCATTGCAGCATTCATCGAAGGAAATGTCACTCCTTTGATTGCTAGAAGTTTCTTTGGTTTATAAAAATAGTAATAATAGTGGATTAGTTAAATAATCCACTTAAAAAGTCTGTTGGTTGGCTTGCATTGGTAGTATTGTTGAAGATATCTGATACTTCGCTTTGGTAATTGTTAATGTCTCCTTGGACATTTTGAATTTGTTCAATACTTGTTGCAAGGTTTTCAATATCACTATTAGTAATGTTAATGTTGTTTGTAATAGTGTAGTTGTTAATGATGTTTACGATAGTCTTGTGATCTGTAACGTTGTTTTCTTGTACCTCTTCTTTTACATCATCAACCAATTCAGTCAATTCGTCTGCATCAACATCTGAGTTTTTAACAATTTCCGCTTGGGTGTAAATTTCATTGTTCGCTGCTTCTTTTACTGTGTCTGGAATTTCCACATCAGTCACTACTTCATAGGAATTCATTATTCCCGCAAGAGCAGATTCTCCGGTTGCTGTCACTGGGCTTGTTACATAAACATGTCCTGCAGTAATTCCAGCTGATTTTAAAGCAGAAATATACATGTCTCCGGTTATAGTTGTGATTTTTGATTTATCAACACTTACCTCTAAGTTATCATTTTCATTTAAATCTACGAGTGCAGAGGAGTATATTTGATTTGAATTGTAGTTTTTACCAGTAATGGTGCTTGAAATCTTATTAACTTCTTCTGCAGTAATTATTTTTGAATCGATGGTGTGCAAATCAACACCTGCTTGTTTTACAAAGAAATCGTCAACGGTATTCTTGTAATTTGCATTGTGATGGGTTGTCTCACCGTAGGTTATGACGACCTGTGTGTCACTTGTTGCAAATCCCATTGGAATTAGCATTCCAATAATGACCATTGCCAGAATAATCATAGTCTTGCGCATATTATCACCTCTATAATATTGGTAAATTTTATTTAGTATTTTAAGTATATAAATGTATCTTATTTGTGTTTACTTGATTTTATCTAATTATAATATTGGTTTAGTTTAGTTAATTTTATATGTTTTCAAATCAAATTTATACGTATAGTAAATTTTATTTTGCTATGTGTTTGTTATAATGAAATTAAAAGGAGGTGAAAATACGGTAAAATTGGATAAAAAATTAGTATTCGCATTAATTCTTTCAATATTGCTTCTATTTACTGCAGGTAGCGTTTTTGCAGTGGATAATGAAACAGTATCTGATGTGGTGAGTGCTCCTAGTGAGTTAGAAGAAGTAACGCAAGAACAAGTAATTACAGATTTGCAATCTTCTCAATCAGACGGGGAAAAGCTTGAAGCAGGAGGTAATGCAATTAATGTTCACGTTTACGATTCTTATAACGAAACTGGCAAAACATGGACGGAAGATGGAATCAAGTTAAAAGGAGCTACTGTAAAATTATACGACTCCAACAATAATCCGATTTCAACCCAAACATCAAATGCTAATGGTATTGCTACTTTCACTAATCTGGGATCTCTAAAATATAACTTGGAATTGACATATTCAACTTATAACCCTATTAAATTGAATGGTATTGATTTCACAGGAAAGGATGGCGTTACCCTAGACATTAATGACGTGATGTTTATTCCGGACATATTATTATTAGTGGACTACTCTTCCCACAACGAGAAGGTAGACGTATTGATGAACATGTCCAGACGTGTTGCATACATCAGTACAACAAACTTCGATGAGTCAAGGGCATGGCTGGCTGAATATGCTCAGTACATTCACATTGACATGTTTGCTGAAACTTCAGAGTACAAGAGATTCACCGCATCATATCTAAAAGAGTTGTTGAAGGTTTCTCCAGCAAATAAGAACTATAAGGTTGCTTATACATTCGGTACATACACTAGGGAAATAATGAATGCGACCGGAATTCATATTATTGGAGCGACTCCAGGCAATAATTATTATGATACAGTCGAAAATACCTATATCGGATCTTACTTCCAGGCTGACGACATCAAAGACTCTAATGTGCTTTTGAAAAACATGAAAAATTACTACGATTATGTTCGCTACCTAATAGAACCTACTAAATATTCCAATCCGACATTGACTGATGATGGAATTCCATTAATGAGTCCTGAATGTGGTTTTTACCATCCGGACGTTGGTATGTACACTCTCTTGCCTGAAGCAAGTTTGATACATGAATGGATTACATCAAATCCGGGTTATACTAAAACTTCTGATGGAAGTTTAAACTGGATGAAAGAGGAATATGCATATTGGGTTGACCACACATTGGACCCTAAGGAATTATTCAACAAATTTGAAAGCGAATTTAAGAATAAATTGAATCCGGACAAGAAACTCATAGCTATTGCAACTTACTACTGTGGTGGAGATGTTGTTGATTCAATGATTAGAAGTTATGCGGCAAGCGGCAGACCGGCTTTTAATATATTTAAGACCAGTACTGTCCCTTCCATGTCTTCAATTCTAAATACAATAACCAATGCCTCTAAACTGGGCATTTCAACAATTACTTCATTATATAGTTGGTCCTTAAGTTATGCTAACGGTTCTGCGGAACCTGATTTGTCAGATATGGATTTAGCTGTTCTTAAAGGAGTTAATGAAATTTCAGAATACAGTTACAACTCTGAATTGGGTCCTCAAATCGAATGGACTTACGCTGTGACTTTCCCAAGTTTCGAGGGTGTTTACGGTCCTGTAATTCTATCCTATGTTGATGGTGAAGGTAAGACTCATGTTATCCAGTCTGGTGTGGATAAGATGGTCAAATTGAGTTGCGGATGGGCTGACTTGAAGGATTTAGGCAATTCCGACAAGACTATTGCTATTGTATTATATAATTATCCGCCAGGAAAAGCGGAAATCGGTGCATCCTACTTGAATGTTACCCAGTCAACATATGATTTAATCGTTAAGTTATATGAGCAAGGATATGATACCGGCGGTGACATCAGGGAAAAGATGACCGCACGCGAGCTTGAAGAGATTATCTTTAAGATGGGTAACAAGGGTTCATGGGCTTACGGTTTGCTCAAACAATATGTTGAGGACAATTATGATGAACTTGTTAAGCATCATCAACTGATTTCCACAAGGGATTTCCGTCAATTGATTAAGGACATTCCTCAAAAGCTGATCAGGAATATGACCGATTACTGGGGTGCGGGTTTAGGTCCTTCAATGGTATATAACGGTACTGACGAACAGTACATGGTTGTTCCGGGAATATGGTTCGGTAAAGTGTTCATAACATTCCAGCCTAGTAGAGGTTGGGAGGAGCTCAAGACAGTCGAAAACTACCACGACCTGACATTGCCACCGACACAGTACTACGTGTCATTCTACAAGTGGTTGGACAAGACCGCTAAGGTGAATGCAATCGTCAACATGGGAACACACGGAACCCTTGAATGGCTGCCTGGTACAAACCTGGGTGCTATTGATGGTGACTGGACATTCGAACTGACATTGAATCCGACACTATATCCATACATTGTATCCAACCCTGGGGAAGCTATGGTTGCACGTGACAGGATTGCGGCGTTATTGATCACTCACATGACTCCTGCAATGGTCACTTCAGGTTTATACGGGAATTACACATTGTTGAACAATTACATCAACTACTATAAGGACCAAGTGAACCTCAATGTAACTTCCAATGCAAATGAGTATAAGGCTAAAATCATTAAATTGGCTCCAACATTAGGTTTCAGACAATTCAATGAGAAAAATGAAACATTCCAAGAATGGATTGATGAATTGCACTTATACCTTGAGGCAATGGAGGATGACTTCATCACATACGGTCTTCACACATTGGGTAAAATCCTCTCAGGTGATGAACTGGTTGAGGAAGTAATCACAATCACAACTTCCCAGACTAAAATCTACAACCAGATCATGGAATTCCTATATCCTGAATTTGCAGGCAAAAGATTCTATGATGATGTTCAGGGCAATCTTGAATATTTAAATCAGACAAATGAAATCAAAAAGTTCCTAAGGAATTATGTAACTGATCTTGTCAACGGCTCATCAATTGACGAGTTGGCTGTCAAGTATAATATTCCTGTTGGCTCAGCATTATACAACTCAACAAAATATGCGGCACAAGTGATTGTCAACATTCAAAACAACAATGAATGGAATGCAATCCTTACAGCTCTTGAAGGAGGATATGTTAAAGCAGGATTATTCGCTGACCCTTCCTATGGGGATTCAATCCCAACAGGTTATGACGGATATGCGGCTGACCCTACAAGGATGCCTTCCGAATCAGCTTATGAATCCGCAGTAAAGATTGTTGACTTGCTGCTCGCACAATATTATGAGAAACATGGAAAATGGCCTGAATTGACTTCACTTATCTTATGGGGTACTGAAATCTCAAGAACTGAAGGAATTGGTGTAGCTGAATTCCTATACTTCCTTGGATGCAAACCAGAATGGGCAGACAACGGTAAGGTGACCGGTGTTGAAAGACTTCCATTAAGCGATTTGACAGTCAGATTATCAAACGGTACAGTTGTAAACAGACCAAGAATTGATGTATTTGCAAGTATTGTTACAAGCAACAAGGATTGGATTAATTGGATGGTGACCGCAACCAGACTTGCTGCAATGGCTCCTGGTGAAAACGAAACCAACAATTATGTAATCAAGCATTACAATGAAAACCCTACACTTGACAGGCTATTCGGACTTCCGGGCAATGTCCTTGAGGGAACAGGTATGTCAACTCTTATTCCAAACACTGCTGACTGGGATATAAGCACTGTAAACGAGTTTGCAATGGACGTATACCTTTCAAGAGTATCCTACTCATGGACAATCGATGAGGATGGAAACCTGGCAATCTCCAATCAAAAGGAAAACTTCAAGTACCTGCTCAACAAGACTGATTTGATTACTCAGAACTTTGACAGTACATGGAGACTTTTCGATTCAGACGATTACTATGATTGGTTTGGAGGATTGTACAATGCTGCTAGCATATTGAAAAACCAATCCGGTCAATCAAGGCCTGACACATCATTTGTGGATATCAGAAGCAAAAACAATTATGTTGCAAGGACCTATGAGGAAGAGATTGAGTTCGAAATCAGATCAATGCTACTGAACCCTAAATACTACATGCCTCTTGTAACAGGAGGTGGTACTGGAATGAACTCCTATGCGGCAAGATTCCAGAACATGTTCGGTGGATTGACTGTTGCCAACGACAAGTTAGGTACACAACTAGGTAACCAATTGGCCAATGAATTATTGGGCATGGATAAATACATCGACGGAGCAACAACCTCCGCTGGTTATCAGACATCCCTTGCATGGATGCTTTACATGGCTGATCAAGGAACATGGAATGCTGATATGAAAACAATGAAGGATTTAGCTGACAAGTATATGGATCAAGCAATCAAATATGGTGTAGCATGTTGTCACCACACATGTAAAAACCTTGCATTCAATGCAAAGATTATCCAAATGAGTTCTTTAACTCCTGCTCAAAAGGCTAAATTCGCAGAAATATTGGCACAAGCAACAAACACAGACCCATTGTACCAAATGCCTGAAGAGGATGACGGTTCAAACTCTGAACAAGGCGGTTCAAGCAATGGGGCTTCAAATGCTGGAAATGATAACAGCAATGCTCAAGAACTGGTGAACGGAACTTCCAATGATAAGACTAGCAGTCAAGATGGTGGTAAAACCTCTGTCGGTGCAGATGCATCTGAAAGTGGAGACGCTAAATCTGCTAGCGAATCACAAAGTTCATCATCATCAGCATCATCTAGTGGTGCTGGAGACTCCGGTGCAAAAGCATTCGAGTTATCAGACAAATCAGCAGCAAAATCTGCAAGCGCAACAGAATCAAGCATGCCTATATTTGTTGTAATTGCAGTAATCGTCTTGATTGCAATATTCTTAATTGGATATGTAAGAAACGATGAAGAAGATTACGATGATTATTAATTTAATCATCTATTTTTTACTTTTTTTCATTTTTTAGAAATTTTTAAATATGCTTTATTTTCATAAATAATAATATATTAGATTATTTTTCAATTTAGGTTAAATAATCAATAATTGAATTTAATGTGAATGAGGTATAATAATGGTTAAAAAAATTAATATTTTACTAGTTTTATTGCTGGTAATAGTATCCATCGGTGCCGTAAGTGCAGCTGATGACTTAAATGATACTGTTCAAGCTAGTGATGATTCTAGTTTAGGAGAAGTTGCTCCTGATGCAGAAGAGGTTGTAACTTCAGATAATGTTGGTGATAAAGAAATTTCATCTCCCACTTCTCATGTAATTAATAAGTTAAATTATGCTTCCTATTTTAATTCAAAAGGAGATTTGATTTCATCTGATGTTAATGAGGGAGATACAATTGAGATACGTGATAATTTTGAGGGTAAACAGTTTGTTTTCCAAAAATCACTTAATATTGTGGGATTTAACGATTATCAATTAACAAATTGTATGTTAACTTTTAGTGGCGCCGCTTCTGGAAGTACAATAACTAATTTGAATATTCATAACGACAAGGAAACTACTTACGGAATTTTTTTAAATGGGGTAAGTAATTGTATCATTCAAAATTGTTTTATAAGGAATACTGGCTCTTCATCTTATCCTGTTTGTATTGCAAACGAAGCTAAATATAATAATGTGACAAATAATGTTTTACAAACCTATGGAATTACTTATGGCCATGGAACCAGATCCACCCCTACTTTGCTTATATCTGGAGCTCATTATAATTATATAGCTGGTAACGACATTAGCTGTGATGATGCAAATGGTATATATTTATCTAATTTTGCAGGAGGTCCTTTAAAAGGAGGTTCCTCTAATTTCAACACAATCTATAATAATACTATAAAATATAACGTGTTGCCTACTTCTTGGGCATATGGTATTCAATTGATGGGTTCTAACAATACTGTGAATAAAAATAAGGTTATTGGAGCATATGTTGGTATAACTGGACATGAAGGCAATATCATCATCAATAATTTAATAATCAATGTTACTGGTGCAGATTTTAATAACCCAAATGTCGAAATTGGGGGAGGTCAAGCTATTAGTGTGTCCGCTAATTCAATAGTTAAAAACAATACTATTCTTAATGCTAAAATTATTGCATCCGGTGCGGGCATTTCTGTTTCAGATAATTGTATTGTTGAAGATAATTATGTTCAGGTGACCAAAGCTGGTGTAGGAATTGCTCCTGCAGGTTATAACGTCCAAATTAAAGGCAATACTATAATTACAGACACTGGTTCTGTTATTTCAAATGGTAAAACTCAAGTGTATAGTCTTATCGTAAGAGATAATAATATTACAAGCGCAAAGGGTATTGGAATATATATTCAAAAAGTCAGCAGTAAATTTTTGCCTGGAAACATTACAATTGTTCGCAATACTATATTGACTAATAATACCTATTCAATTGATGCTAAAGATGTTAATGCATCAGCATATTGGTATATTGATTTAAATAATATCATAAATAAAAAAGCAATGGTTTTAACACCTGCTGGAAAATATGACCCATCAAGACCGGCCTACAATTTTAAAGGAACAACATTCAATATAACCTCTCAAAATTATGAGGATTATATTGACGCAAACGGAGCTTTGCTTTCAAGTGTTGATGATGGAGATATTTTAAATTTTTCAGGGGATTTCTCAAACAAAGTTATTTATTTAAATAAGGCTGTAAAAATAACAGGAACAAATCCTGTATTTTACAATACAACATTCAGAGTTTCCTCAAGTGGAGTATGGATTGAAAAATTAACTATTAAAAATAATCGTGCTGAAAGAATTAATGCTTGGGGAGTCCTCATTCATAACATTGTTGGAGCAACTGTTTTAAACTGTACAATTGATGTTTATGATCCAAATGCCGCTTATGCAATCTATGTTTTAGAATCAGAGCAGGTGGATATAATTAATAATACTCTTTCATCAGAAGGAAACTATTTAACATATACAATACTTGCAAATACTGTTGTTGACTGTAGAATTATAAACAACACCATATTTACAAATGGAACCGGTCAACTTTATACTTTTGAGGCAGAACATTGTCTAGAAGGAGATTCTGTATGTACTGATGGTAATGAGGTATGTCCGGATGGTAATGAAGTGTGTCCTGATGGCAATAGTGCTTGTACTGACGGTAATGAAGTGTGTCCTGATGGTAATAGTGCTTGTACTGACGGTAATGAGGTATGTCCTGATGGCAGTAGCGTTTGTACCGATGGAAAAGAAGTATGTTCTGATGGAAATACAGCAAACCCTGGAAGCCATGTATTAAAAGAAGTTTACAGAACTTATGGAATTTTAATGGCTTATTCCTCTGATAATATTGTTTCAGGAAATAAGGTTCGCGTTACTTCCAAATTAAATCAAACTTATAATTCAACAAACTCAATTGTTGGAATTGACTTGTATTACAACAGTCATAATAATGTATTCTCCAATAATGACGTTTATGTTTGGGGTTATGACAATTATATCTATGGAATGGGTGTTTTAGGTTATTACACTACCATGATTGCTCCTGAAGGTCAAGGGGCTGAAAACAATCAGTTTATTAACAATAACATTAAACTTAACGGAACTTACTTTGTCACTGGAATTATTGTTGGTTCCTCATCTGAAAATACCGCTTTAATAAATAATGTTGTTGATGCAAAATCAACCAATGTTGCATATGGTATTACATTGGAAGTGTCTCAAAAGTCATTTATTGAAAACAATGACCTCACATTAAATTCAGAAATTATTTACGGAATAGAATCATTTGATTCTAATGATAATATAATAAATGAGAATAAATTTGAGATTGAAGGTAAACAAGCTTATGGATTTGTCATATCCAATAGCAAATACGGTAAAATCACTTCAAATAAAGTATTAATTATCCTTTCAGATGAAGGATTCATTCCTCAAAATATAAGTACCAAAAATCATGATACAATAGTTGGAGGAAATGCTGGAATTTATCTTAGATCCTATTCCATCAACAATACAATTGAAGATAATAATTTAACCATTACAAAAGGTTATGCAGTCATAATTGATGATGATGCTATCAATAATATAATTTCAGACAACTATTTATCAGCAGAAAATAAAATTGGTGATTCCGCTGTAAACAACACTGCAAACAATGAAGTTAAAGACAATTATGTCTATTTGGTTGTGGGCAAATTTAATGATATTGAAATCAAATACTTTGAAAATGGAACATTTTGTTTCATAACTTCCGATGATAACTTAAATGGCGCTAAAATTGACTTTATTGATGGTGATGGTATAATTATCAATACCACAACAATATCTAATGGTCAAGCTTCATTTAAATATGATTTTAAAGGCTATACTCCTGCCCAATATGTCTTTTCTGTAAAAATATCTAAAAAAAACTATAGGGTAACACAATTTGAAAATACGGTCACAATTAATGATGGTGAATTAGTAGTTTCAGTAGATAATGTAACTGGAGCATTTGCAAGAAATGCGCAATATAAGACCATTGTTAAAAATATTTTAGGAGAAGGTGTTCAAGGCATTGTTGTAGACTTTTATGCAGATGATGACGGCTGGTATGAATATGTCGGTAAAGCGACCACTGATAAGAATGGTATTGCCATATTGACCACTAAAATACCAAAGATTTATGCTGATCATCCTAATGTATTGGCCAATATTACTAATCCATACTATTTTAAATCAACAAATGCCACTGCGAATTTAACCGCTTATTGGCTTACTGATACAAGTATTATTGTTGATTCAAAAGTTTATGCCACTGGTGATTTAGCGACCTTGAAGGATAAAAACGGCAATCCGCTGGCAAACAAGGATATTTCCATTACATTAAACGGAAAAACTTATAATGTTAAAACAGATTCAAACGGAATTATTTCAATGCCTGCTGTTCCAAGGGGACCTTACACAGTATCTGTGGCATTTGATGGCGACACTGAATATTATGAATCTGATAAAACTGCTAAAATAACTGTAATGCCAGTTATTACTGGTAATAAAGGTTCAACCGTATACTATGGAAACACTGTCAAGTATTCAGTTCGCATTGTCGGAACTGATGGCAAATATGTTGGAAGTGGAAAAGCAGTAACTATTAAAGTCAATGGTAAGGCTTATAAGGTTTTCACCGACAAGAATGGTTATGCAACAAAATCCTTAAAATTAAAAGCAGGATCATACACAGTTACTTCAGAGTATAATGGAGATAAGGTGTCAAATAAAATCACTTTCAAACCAACTTTAACTGCCAAAAATGTTGTCGCTAAAAAGAAAGCTAAAAAAGTTAAATTTTCAGTTAAATTAGTGGATAAAAAAGGTAAAGTCCTTAAAAAGAAAAAAGTGACTTTTAAAGTTAAAGGTAAAAAGTACACTGCTAAAACCAATAAAAAAGGAATTGCAACAGTCACTATTAAGAATTTGAAGAAAGTTGGCAAATACACAATCACTTCAAGCTATGGTGGATGTTCAATTTCCAATAAAATTACTATAAAAAAATAAAGGTTTAACCTTTATTTTACTTTTTTTTCAAGTTTATTTTAAATACATTTAAATATTTTTAAAATATAATTTAACATAATAGTCAATTTGTGTATTATTCATTTAAATCCCATTAGACTATTCAATATTTTACTTTAAATTAAAAGGGGTGGAAAAAATTAAAAAAAAGAGTATCATTATTTCATTGCTCTTAGTTTTTGTTGTTCTACTTTCAGTAAGCGCAACATTCGCTGCTGATGAAAACGTGACTGCAATCTCTGAGACTGATGATATAGAAAGTATTTCAACTGCTGATGTAAGCAGTTCTGAGTTATCTGAATCCAATGATGATTCAGTAATTAAAGACACTTCAAATGTTGTAACAAAAGATAACTTTGGAGATTACTTTGATGCATCCGGTACTTTAACCTCCGATGCTGAAGAATTAATCTTTGAAGGAGATTTTAGTGGATTGGATATTTCTGCTATAACTATTGCTGGTGAAAATCCTGTAAAGTTCACTGGTAAAGGTGCAACATTTAATAACGTTCAATTTATAATTATGCAAGATGAAGTAACAATAGATGGATTTAATTTGCTCACTAATGAATCTAATGATCATACAAGATTAATCTTTATTGCTGCTGAAGATATCATAAGTGACATAGTTATTTCAAACAACAACATTACATTCATTGGTCCTGCTGACAGTGAAGCATATGCAATCTTCGCCGGTGCTGATTCAGGATGGGGCTCCTATGCTATTTCCGGTTTACAAATTTTAAACAACAATATTGCTTATGTGGGTAACACTGATGGAACTGCCATAAACAATGTAATTCGTGTAAATGGGGATACTGAAGAGTTTGAAACTTCCGATGATATATTGGTTAAAGGAAATACATTTGATATACAAATTCCTTCAGCACCTGTTGGATATGATGAAACTACATGGATGGCAACCCCAATTACTGAGGCATTAGTATTCTACTGCTGTGAAAATGTGACCGTTTCTGATAATAAAATAAAAATTAAATATACTAATGTAACCGGTGCCTTTGACACAATCAATGTGATTTCTGTATATGATGATTATTTGACTACCGGATCTGACATTAAGGTCATCAATAACAACATTGAAGGATTAGGACACGGCTATATTTATGGTATTAAAGTTGCTGCTGAAGGATTTGATGTTTCAAACAATGTCATTAATTTTGCATCAGGAGATTATGCTAACGGTATTGACATTGAAGGCCCTTCTGCTGATGGTGTAGTTTCAGGAAACAACATATCTCTTGTTGCAGCTTCACAATATTCCTCAGTATACGGAATCTACGCTTGGCAAACAATGGGTGCTTTAAGCAATGTGGTATATAGTAATAACAATATTGATGTTGAAGGATATCTCGCTTGTGCTATGGAAATCAATCAGCCAGACCTAACCATTGACAGTAATGTAATGACCTCCAAAGGTAACTTTACTTTCGGTATTGCTGCAAGTATCAGACCTGATTCATCAAAAGGAGTTATCACCAATAACGTAATCAAATGTTTAGGTGACAACGTGGGTCTCTTTACTGGTGATGCAATTTTAAAAACCGGTTCTGCAGGCATTTCAACATTAGGAAACGCTTTAATTAGAGCTAACGATATTGATTCTACTTCTGTAGGTATTGTCAGTGTTGAAGATGGTGAAGTAACATTAGAAGATAATACAATTAATGTTCATGCTACTAATAATCAGGATAACTATGCTGTAAAAGTCACTAGTGTTGATAAGTTTACCATGACCGGCAACAATGTCACTTTTGTTGGTAGCACAGATGGTGAAAAATTCACCACCAATGGTATTTATGTATTCGATACTGAAGCGAATATTTCAAATAACAAATTTGACATCACGGTTCCAGCTGCAGACATCGTTTACGGTCCTGCTCCAACTTATTCAGAAACTATCATTAGTGAAGGATTAGTTTTCGACTATACTAATAACTTAATATTTGAAAATAATGATGTTGATATAGGTTATACTGAGGTTATAGGATATTATGACAGTATTCGTGGAATAGATATTGGTAACTCTGAAAATGTAACCGTATCAAAAAATTACATCAGCGCAGTCGGTAATAAGTATATTTATGCTCTTAAAATCGATGGTAAAAACTTCACAGTTTCAGATAATGAAATTTTAGCTGAATCTGGATATTACACAGCTGGTATTGATGTTGAAAGCCCTGCTACAGGTGTTATTAATAATAACAGTATTACTGCAAGCTCTCCAGGTACCTGTTATCCTGTCTATGCAGGTATGAATGGTGAAGGTGTTTTAGCAAACATAACCAACAACGACATTTCCGGTAATGCTTATTATGTTGTAGGTATTGAAGTCGGTGGAGATAAAATCGTTGTTGACAATAACAATATTGAAATTGAAGGTAACCACACTATCGGTGTAGGTACTCATACTAAAGAATTAATTGTAACCAACAATAACATTACTTCAGCTGCTTCAAACGAAGGTAATGTATTTGTTTGGGATAATATGGGAACTGATACAACAGGTATCAAAGTTTTAACCGGTAATGCAACCATTTCAAACAACAATGTTCAGACCACTGGTGATTATGCAGCAGACTTACGCGACAATAATGCTACTTTAACAAACAACTACTTAGCAGCTAAAAAAGGTGTAGGTGCAAGTGCTGTGGCAAATGCAACTAACGCAGTCATCACAGGATCCACTCCTGAATTGAAAACTATCTTGTCTGCTGTTGATTTCTACACTGTCTATAATAGTGGCGATGTCTTCTATGTTGTAGCTATGGATGAGAATGGTGATCCGATTAAAAACGCAACCATCTTCTTGACTTATGAAGCAGATATGTTAAATGCAACCACAGATAATCAAGGTGTTGCAGCATTTTTAATTGATGAATGGAATGCTGGAGATTACTTAGTTGACATTAAATATAACGGTAATGACACATACGGACCTAAAGCAATCAAAACTTTTGTAAGCATTGAAAAAGCTAATTCCAATATTGTTGCTCCAAAATCCGTAAGCGTCTTGTTGACTGCAGTTAAAAAAGGTTCCTATTACACAATCACCTTGAAGGATGACAGAGGCAATGGATTAGATGGTGAAGATGTCACTATCACATTCAACGGCAAAACCAAAACTTACACCACCGATGATCTTGGTGTAATCAAGTTCAAGCTTTCAGCTACTAAAGCAGGAACTCAAAAGTTAACAGTTAAATTCAATTCCAACGACAATTATGTTGCTTCCACTTTAACCGCTACTGTTAAAATCAACAAGGAAGCTACCAAATTAACTGCTAAAAAGAAAACCTTCAAGGCTAAAAAGAAAACCAAAAAATACGCAGTAACCTTAAAAGACAGCAAAGGCAAAGCTATCAAGAAAGTTAAAGTGACCATCAAAGTGGGCAAAAAAACTTTCAAGGCTAAAACCAACGCTAAAGGTAAGGCTACCTTCAAGATTAAAAAATTAAACAAGAAAGGTACCTACAAGGCTAAGGTTAAATTTGCCGGCAATGCTCTTTACAAGGCAGTTACCAAAACTGTTAAAATTAAAGTTAAAAAATAGAGATTTTTAATCTCTACCCTTTTTTTATTTTTTCATGTAGATTAGTCAATTTATAATAACTGTTTTTCAATAATCAATTAATTAACTCTGATTTTCTAATCAATATTATTATAGTTAGTAACATCTGCACTATTTTACTTGCTCATTATTGTAATTATTATCATGGTAATTTTTGACCGTATTTTCGCTCATTTTTGGAAAAATTTCATTTCAGGTCAATCTGGGGCGGTGAGTATACATCGCATCAAATGTAATATAAATTTTAAAAATGGATACTCTGAATTATTGGTTTTGCCTTCAATAATTTCAAGGATAAAATGATTAATGGTGGTTTGGTGGAGTCTAAAAATAAGAAAAGTGTGGGAAAGTAAATTAGTGAAAACTAACTTACTTCATAGCATCTTTAACTCTGTCGAAGAGACCTCTTTCAACGTGTTTGATCTCATCTCCGCTGACTTCAGCGAATTCTTCAAGTATCTTTTTCTGTTTTGAATTTAATTTTTTAGGAACAACAACCTTGATGGTCACATACATGTTTCCTCTGCCGTTATGCCTTACGGAGTTCATACCTTGACCCCTAAGCTTGTATACGGTTTCGCTTTGTGTTCCTGGAGTAATCTTAAACTCGACCTCTTTTCCTTCAATGGTAGGGATGCTTAAAACATCACCCAATGCTGCTTGAGGGAAACTTACTTGCTGTTCCATGTATAAGTGGTCCCCTTCCCTTTGGAATTGCTTGTGCCTTTTTACATGCACTGTCACTATAAGGTCACCTTCAAGGCCTGGGCCCTCTCCACAGTTTCCTTCACCGGAAACCCTTAAGTGGTTGCCTTCGTCAACTCCTTCGGGAATCTCGATTTTAATGGTTTTGCTTTTTCTGACACTTCCTTTTCCACGGCATTCTTCACAAGGATCGGTAATTATCTTACCGGTTCCTCCACATTCTCTACATGGTCTCACATTTACCATTTGTCCAAGGAAAGTGTTGCTGACCTCCTTGATTTGACCTGTTCCTCCACATTTAGGACAGGTTTCAGGGTCTGAACCAGGTTTTGACTTTGAACCGTTACATGTTGGACACAGTTCACTTCTTGTGATTTTAATTTCCTTTTCGCATCCATTGAATGCTTCTTCAAGAGTAATTGGGACTTCAGTGTAAATGTCTGATCCCCTTTGCGGACCAGCTCTTCCTCTACTGCGTGCACCTCCGCCAAAACCGAACATGTCGAAAATGTTTCCGATATCGAATCCTTGGAATATGTCTTCGAAGTTCACGTTTTGATAGAAGTCCTCTGCTGTAAATCCATCCATTCCGGCATGACCGAACTGATCATACCTTTGACGTTTTTCATCATCAGACAAGACAGCGTATGCTTCACTCACTTCCTTGAACTTATCTTCAGCATCGGGTTCGTCACAGACATCAGGGTGGTACTTCCTAGCTAATTTACGATAAGCCTTTTTAATTGTTTTCTCGTCAGCGTTCTTATCCACGCCAAGAACTTCATAATAATCTCGCTTGTCTGCCATTTGTTCACCTTAAAAAAAATAAATATAGAATAAATAATAGTTTTATTTTAACTGTTAGTTTAACTATTTTTTGATTCTGATTCTGATTTTGCATTAACCTAACAATCTAATAAAACCGTATTATTTAATCTAATCGTCTTTTACTTCATAGTCTGCATCAATTGTGTCATCATCGCCGTTATCTTGAGCACCTGCATTAGGGTCAGCTCCTGCTTGTTGTTGAGCTTGTGCTTCTGCCTGTGCTTGTTGGTAGATTTTAGCACCGATTTCTTGAACTACATTGGAGAGTTCATCGGATTTGGCTTTAATGGCATCAACGTCATCGCCAGCTATGAGTTCTCTTAATTCAGCTACAAGTCCTTCGACTTTAGTTTTTTCATCTTCAGATACTTGATCTTTAAGTTCATCTAAAGTTTTTTCTGAAGTGTAAATTAATGAGTCTGCGTTGTTTCTGATTTCAATTTCCTCTTGTCTTTTTGCATCGGCTTCAGCGTTCATTTCAGCTTCCTTGATTTTTTGTTCGATTTCTTCATCGGACAATTTGGTGGATGAGGTAATAGTAATTGCTTGTTCCTTACCGGTTCCTTTATCTTTAGCTGTTACATTGATGATACCGTTTGCGTCAATATCGAATGTTACCTCGATTTGTGGAACGCCTCTTGGTGCAGGTGGAATTCCGACTAATTGGAAACGTCCAAGGGATGTGTTGTCAGCTGCCATTTTACGTTCACCTTGAAGCACGTTAATGTCTACTGAAGGCTGGTTGTCAGCAGCGGTTGAGAACACTTGGCTTTTCTTGGTAGGGATTGTAGTGTTCCTTTCGATTAATGTGGTGGACACTCCACCTAAGGTTTCAATACCTAAGGATAATGGGGTTACGTCTAAAAGAACGATGTCTTTAATTTCACCAGCTAATACTCCTCCTTGGATAGCTGCACCCATGGATACACATTCCATTGGGTCAATACCACGTTCTACTGGTTTACCGATGAATTTTTCAACATATTGTTGTACGATTGGCATTCTGGTAGGTCCACCGACAAGGATGATTTTGTCAATGTCGGATTTGCTCATTTTAGCATCGTCTAATGCTTGTTGCATTGGTTTACCGGATTTTTCAACAATGTGGTCAACTAATTCTTCTAATTTTGCTCTGGTTATTGTGTCGATTAAGTTTTTAGGAGTACCGTCGGTTCCCATTGCGATGAATGGTAAGTTGACTTCAGTTGTGGTGGTGGTGGACAATTCGATTTTAGCTTTTTCTGCAGCTTCTCTTAATCTTTGTACTGCTTGATCGTTATCCATCAGGTCAACGCCTTCTTGAGCTTTGAATTGGTCAGCTAAGTATTTGATTAATACGTTATCCATATCGGTACCACCGAGTTGGGTGTCCCCGCTGGTAGCCCTTACTTCAAATACTCCTCCACCGAACTCCATGATGGTTACGTCTAAGGTACCTCCACCTAAATCGTATACCATGATGTTCATGTCTTCTTCATCAGCTTTGTCAAGTCCGTATGCGAGGCTTGCTGCGGTAGGTTCGTTTACGAGCCTTACAACATCTAATCCAGCAATGGTACCTGCATCTTTGGTTGCGGTCCTTTGGTTGTCGTCAAAGTAAGCTGGTACGGTAATAACTGCTTTTTCAATAGGTTCTCCTAAGAATGTTTCTGCATCTTTTTTAATTTTTTGTAAGATGAAAGCGGAAATTTCTTGTGGAGAGTATTGTTTTCCGTTTACAGTAACTTTGTGGTCAGTACCCATGCTTCTTTTGATTGCACTGATTGTATTTTCTGGGTTTGTTACTGCTTGTCTTCTTGCAGGTTCTCCAACTAACATTTGACCGTCTTCTGTAAATGCAACATAACTTGGGAAAGATTTACCATATTGGCTTGCTCCTTCTGCAGATGGGATTGTAGTTGGTTTACCTCCTACAAGCACAGATGCTGCAGAGTTACTTGTACCTAAGTCAATTCCAATAATTTTTTCTTTTTTAGCGTCAGACATAAAATATCACCTTATTTTTTTTATAATTAATTTAATAAACATTATTTTTTACAAACTATAACTTTTGAATATTTAAGAACTTTGTCTTTGTACATGTATCCTTTCATTAACTCTTCAATAACATATCCGTTTTCAACTTCATCGGACTCTTGAACCATTAATGCTTCATGCTTGTTCAAGTCAAATTTTTCGCCTTTTGCAGGTATTTCGGATACGCCTTCTTTTGTGAGTACATCAGTAAATTTATTATATATTAATTCGATTCCTTTTCTTAAATCTTCATCATTTTCTGTTTCTAAAGCTCTGCCGAAGTCTTCATAGCAATCTAGGAAGTCTTTGATAACGTTTTCATTTGCGAATTTTACAAGATCTTTATTTCTTTTATCTGTAATTTTTTTGAAGTTTTCGAAATCAGCTTGAAGCCTTTGGGATAGTGAAATGTATTCCTGAGTTTCAGCTTCGGATTTTTCAAGATCGCTTTTGAGTTTTTCGATTTCTACATCTTTTTGAATTAACTCTTTTTCAAGTTCTTCAAATTTTTCTTCGAAATCTTGGGTTTTAACTTCAGTTTCGCCTTTATTTTCATCAGTCATAGTTACACCTTTTTTAGGTTTTTGGAAAAACTTTTGTAATAACTCTTAACCGAGAAGTTTTTCTTTTAGTTATTTAATATTGGTTTTTTGGGAATTTATGGACATATAGGAAAATGGTTCATCAAATAAGAGCTATTACTTCAAGTTTTTCTGAACCAAATATTAAAGTAACCAAAAGTTATCTTTCTCTTACATTATTATAGTAACAAAAAGTTATATAAAGGTTTCGATACATAATGTATAAACATGACTAATACAAACGACATTGAGAAAAATGAAAAACCTCGCAGAAATGTCAATTCACCTAGCGGTCATATAGAATTGAGAACCAATTACAATGACCCTTCCGGAGACATTGATGTGGAGGATATCCTTGATGTAATGGGTTGTAAAACTAGAAGAGACATTATAAATCTTTTAAGAGAAGAACCTATGTTTGTAAGTGAAATCTCCAATGAACTTGACATTGGTCAAAAAGCAATTATTGCACACTTGCGTGCAATGGAAGATATAGGGATTCTAAACTCTTCTTATAAAAAGATTTTAAGAGGTCGCCCACGTAAATACTATGATTTGCAAAACGAAGTTAATATTCATATTACCATTAACAGAAATAACTTCGATGTACAGTTTACCGACGACATGCTCAATACATTACAACTTCCATCAGGAGATGAATGGTCTAGATTACTGGATATTGAAAAAAGAATCGATGACGGACAACTCGAGGCAATTGATGAGTTGAAAAATCAAATCAGATTATACGGCAACCTTTTGGAAAGGGCTGAATATATCCTTGAAAGGACCATGAAAAATAGATGATTTTTGTTTGAATTAATGTTCAAACACTTTTTTTAAATTTTTTTAGCAACAATGCTTTGGCCCAGTGAAACTGAACCGTCCCCTGCGCAGGTATTCAGATGCTGGATAAAATTATAACCGTTATTCTCAATGCAATCCTTCACGGTTTCAGTAATCGCCTCGTTGTAGAACACTCCTCCAGTGGCGCCAATGTCTGCAATGCTTTTTTTGTCTGCAGCACTTAATGCAAGTTCACTTAAGCCTCTTGCCACTGCTGTTTGGCCTGCCGCTGCAACATCTGCCTTTTTCTCACCATTTTGATATAATCTCACAACTTCACGCAATATTTCAGTGGTGTTCAATTGGTCATTTTCTATAATCGCCGGAATTTCCAATTCTTTAGTTGAGTAATATGCAGATGATTCAAGTTTCATGGAACACTCTCCCTCATATGTTCTCTCATGGCAAATTTCCAAAGCAACAGCCATTGAATCGAGAACCCTTCCGGTACTTGTTGATATTCCAACATTGATTCCTGAGGAAATCTGCTTGAATATATTTTTAATTTCAATTTCCCCATACTTGAAATAATCAGAATATTTCTTAATCATTTCCTCATCATCGATGATGCTTGCAAGCATTTTTGCAGGATATCTTGTGGCCATGTCTCCTCCAGGCATCAGTTGAGGTTGGAGGTGTGCCATTCTTTCGAAATTCTTTATGTCAGTATAAAGGATTTCTCCTCCCCAGCTTGTTCCGTCGCTGCCGTAACCCACTCCGTCTGCTGCAATAACAATCATCTCGTCAATTCCATGATCGTTTGCAAGTGCAATACTGTGGGCATGGTGGTGCTGGACGGGCAATACTTCTGCATCATATTTTTCAGCCAGTTCATGGGCCAAACGGGTGGTGAAGAAATGTGGGTGCATGTCACATGCAACAACATCAAATTCATTGATTTTGGTAATGCGCTCCATATTTACAATAGCTTTTCTCAAAAACTCTAGTGTTTTAGGTTTGTTGGTGTTTCCAATATGCTGTGACGGATATACCTTATCGCCACGAGCTATTGAAAATGTAACATCAAGTTCAGGTCCCAGTGCAAGAACGTCCAGGTCATTAACCTCATAATTTATTGTATATGGCTCTGGGGTGTAACCACGGGACCGTCTAATGAAAGACAGTTCGTCATTTCTGAACCTAATCACGGAATCGTCGCAACGGTTCAGTATTTTTCTGTTGTGGACAAGTGAATAGTCATTGACTCCGTTGATGATTTCCTCATTGTCAATCATCATAGGCTCTCCGGGAATGTTTGCGGAGGTCATGACGAATGTGTCAATCTCGCTTTCATCAAACAAAAGGTAATGCATTGGTGAGTATGGGAGCATGACTCCGATGTTGTGAAGTCCGGGGGATAAACTTTCCGGGAATCTGTAACCTTCATTTTTCTTTAAGATGACAATAGGTCTTTTGTTAGATGTAATTGTTTCAATTTCCCTTTTTGAAAGTTGGGCATATTTTTTAAGGCTTTCCAGATCTTTGCACATTACTGCAAACGCTTGATTTGGTCTGTTCAGTCTTTTTCTTAATTCCTTGATGGATTTATCATTGTATGCATCAACAACAAGGTGTGTTCCGCCGATACCTTTGATGGCAAGTATTTCGCCTTTTTCCAAAACTTCGGCACCTTTTCTTATAGGATTGTCACATTCGACTCTTTCCAATCCATCATAAAAACTCATTTGCGGTCCGCAATCGCTGCAACATATCGCTTCGCCATGATATCTTCTATCTAAAGGTTGCTTGTATTCAACAAGACAGTCATCACATAATGGAAATTCATCCATTGAGGTTCTAATTCTATCATAAGGGACACTTTCAATCACAGTGAACCTAGGTCCGCAATCGGTACATGCATTGAATGCATACTTGTATCTGCGGTCATTTGGGTTTCTGATTTCGGCCAGGCATTTATCACAGATTGCAATATCTGGGGGTATGACGCTGACCCCGGAGTATGCATCGCCACTTTCAATGATTTCAAAATCATTATAATTTTCAATATCAATTTCCTCAACTTCCATTGAATCTATCTTGGCAATTGGTGGCAATTCTTCAGGAAGTCTTTCAACAAAATCAGAGGTTTTTTCACCTTCAATAATGATTTCAACTACATTTCCAAGGTTTCTTACAGATCCATTCAAATTTAAATCTACCGCTAGCCTGTAGACATATGGTCTAAATCCAACGCCTTGGACAATTCCTTGAGTTAAAATCTTTAAAGCTTTCATTAAGTTATAATATTGTAAGTCAAATTTTATATAATTTTATCTTATATATAATATTATGAAAGATATTCTTGAAAGATTGGTTAAAGGGGAACTTAATGTAGATGAGGCGGAACATCTCCTAAAAGCGGACAATATTTTAGAGTTTGATGATATTGCTAAATTCGATATTAAACGTAATGAACGGACAGGGTTTCCTGAAGCAGTATTCTCACCAAGCAAGGATTATGATGATTTAATAACAATCATCAGAAATTATCTCAAAAGAAGTGAAGACGATTTGATAATAACCAAATTGTCCAATGAAAGATATGAAAGGATTTTATCCGACTTGGGTGAAAACCCTTATATTTTCGATTATAACAAAAGGGCGCAAATATTAGTCATCAGAAAGGAAATCACTGAAAAAGAGCCAACTGCAAAAATTGGAATAATCACTGCAGGAACATCAGATATCAATATTGCGGAAGAAGCAAGGGTAATTGTAGAGGAAGGAGGATGTGAAGCAATAACCTCTTATGACATTGGAGTTGCCGGAATCCATAGACTTTTCCCTCAAATAGCTCATATGGTTAAGGAAGGCGTTAGGGCGTTCATCGTATGTGCAGGAATGGAAGGTGCGCTGCCTTCTGTTGTTGCGGGTCTTGTGGATGTGCCTGTCATTGCCGTTCCAACTTCAGTAGGATATGGTGTTGGAGAAGGAGGAAGAGTCGCTCTTGATGCAATGCTTCAGTCATGCGCTCCAGGAATAGCCGTTGTTAATATTGATAACGGATTTGGGGCAGGGGTATTTGCACTAACTATTGTAAACAGTGATTAGATGAGATATGAAACATTTGACTGTAACGTTCATGATGTTGATAAGGTTGCAAAATTGGTTTATGATGTGGACTTCAGAACATTTGACATGCTTTTTAGGAATGAATCCAAAGCTGTTGAAACAATCGCTCATGATTTATGTAAACAGGATAAGGATGAATACTTTAAAGTCGTTCTGGATGATTTCAGTGAAATAATTGGGATATTGATTATTTTCACTTACAAGACCTCTCATAAATTTCGCCTAAAATCTCCTAGGCTAATAATTGTTGATATACTTGATCATTTTGTTTTATGCGACATTGGAAAAGATGACTTTTACATTGCCGAGGTCGCAATCGATGAATCGTTAAGGGGCAAAGGCATGGGCAGGAAAGTTCTATTGGACTCCATTGATTATGCCAAAAGGAAAGGCTATAAGCGTGTAATTTTAGATGCTGATTTTAGAAACACTGGGGCAAAAGCTCTTTATGAAAAAATGGGCTTTAAAGAATTTAATAAAAAAAGAGTAAAAATTGGAAGATTTGAAAGGGGAATGCATAATCTTGAATTAAAGTTATAACATTCCTATTTGTTCTGTTTGAAATTATGTACTACTGTACTCACTATGAAATCCCAATCATCTTTCCAATTATCATATTTGTCCATTTTTAATTCAATAGTACGATTGTCCTTTACAAAGTATGAAATTGAATATTCTTTATCGTTTGTTAGATTTTTATAAAATATTACTTTGGCGGTGCTGTTTTCAGTTGTGTCTGTAATGTTTACTTCGCCGCTGTCTTTTAAGGATTTTAATTTATAGTTAAAAAATTCTGTAGAATTGTCTCCCAATCCTTTTATAGTAATGTTTGCAGTATTGTTTTGATGATCTAATAAATGAACGCTTTTTTCAGTTGATTTTAATATATTGAAACCGCTAGGTACTGTTATGGTCATTTCATCAACAACAGTCACTGCCTTTCCAACAGTATTTGATGAATCAACAATTAGATACATGCAGGACAGTCCTGCTATAAAAATAATGAGTATTCCTATCCATCGTTTATCCATATTTTTTCCTCAATTTACGTTTCATTTTTCTTTCTTTTTTAATTTTTGCATAGTTTGCATCCTCAACGTAAGCGTCACAGACTTCATTAACTTCTCCTTCCATGATTAGCTCACCGCTGTCAATCCAGATGCATCTGTCACAAATTCTTCTAACTTGATTGATTGAATGTGAAACCAGTAAAACTGTAACTCCATCAGCCATCATTTCATTAAGCTTTTCACCACTTTTCTTTCTGAATTTGATGTCTCCTACAGAAAGGATTTCGTCAATAATCAGGATGTCTGGATCAATGAGTGTAGCGATTGAAAAACCTAATTTCGCTTTCATACCCTTGGAGTAATTCTTAACAGGGAAATTGATGTAATCCCCAAGCTCGGAATATTCAACGATTTCATCATATTTGGCATCAAGAAACTCCTTGCTCATGCTTAGTAATGCTCCATTCAGGTAAATGTTGTCCTTTCCGGAGTAGTTTTTATCAAAACCTGCGCTCAGTTCAAGCAATGGTGCAATTTTTCCATTAATTGTAATTTGTCCATCACTAGGTTCGTAGATTCCAGCAATAATTCTTAAAAGGGTACTTTTACCTGCACCGTTAAATCCGAGTATCCCTAATTTCTCTCCTCTTTTAACGGTGAATGAAATATCGTCAAGGACTTTGACTTTTTTTGATTCGCCCTTGTCACGTTTTATTGTTCTGATAAAATATTCCTTTAAAGTGTCGATTTTATCATTTGACACTTTAAATTCCATGGTTAGGTGTTCGACATTAATAGCAATGTCTGAATCTATAGCTGGTGTATTATTTCTAACAATATTTCTCCCTAATAATCGTCTTATTTTATCCATTAAACTCATAATAACACCCATCTATAATTCTAAAGTTAATTTTTTGCCGTATATGTTAAATAATAATAGTCCAATTCCTAATGTGGTCAATGCAAATACTGCAATGTATAACATTGTGGAAAAGCTAGGCGCAACTCCATAAACGCATTGCCTTAGGCAGGTCATTGCACAGTAAACAGGATTTAATGAAAATATTATCTGGAACTTTGTTGGAACAATTTCAATTGGATAGAACAATGCGGATGCATATAGCAATACTAATGTAAATACATTGTATAAGTATCCGATATCAGTGAAATAAGTGTTGCAAACTGCTAAAATCAATCCTACTCCAAAGATCAATATTGTAATCAGGAATATTGGGATTACTGCATATATCAATGTAGGATGGAACGGAGCTCCAGTTACGAACATTACTCCAAACAAGATTACAAATGAAATTAAAAAGTTAACAAATTCATAACATATTGCACTAACAGGAAACATTGGTCTCGGTACATAAATCTTTTTAAGCAACCGTGCATTTTTCCTAATTGAGTTCATTGCTCCTTTAGTACCATGGTTAAAGAAATCGAATATTACTCTACCTGCTAAATAATAAACTGGATAATTTACAACATTTTTTCCAAACAGCATTGAAAAAACGACAGTAAATACTATCATAGTCAACAATGGATTAAAGAAACTCCAGAGTATACCTAAGACAGAGTCCTTATATTTTGCAGTTAAATTTTTCTTAACCAATTCCATTAATAGAAATTTCTTTTCTGAGAATGTGTCAAACATTGTAATAACCAATATTTTTCAATTTAATAAACTTATATAAATTTTAGAATATATTTTTTACTTACTTTCTTCTTCTTGCGAATTCTTCAAAAATTTCATCGAGTTCTACGCCTTTATATACCAAAAGCAACAAGGTATGAAAAATTAAATCAACTGATTCGTATACGAGGTTTTCATCATTTTTAGAAGCGATTAACACTTCTCCCGCTTCTTCAGCTATTTTTTCAAGAATCTTGTCTTCTGCTTTTTTATCGCTGTCTTTCATGATGTTTGAAGTGTATGAATCGATAGGATTGTCTCTTCTGGATTCCAATACTTCATATACCTCTCTGATAATTTTATCATTGCTCATTTAATCATCACCTTTTGACTCTTGATCTTGCATGCTTTCGGTAAGGGCTATTAATGGATGTTTGTCATCATCAATGATTTCGATATCGTCAAAGGTATATATTCCGGATTTGTCCGCTGTTTTTTCCATACCTAATCTGATGTCCTTGCCTAAATCAATAACATATGAGTCAACGGTTTCATATCCTTTTTGTGCAGATGCAACTGCTCTATGGTGTCCATCGACCAAAATCCATCTGTCACCGGTTTTTACAACAATTGCCGGTTCTGCTAATCCTTTTTCTAATTCATATGCTCTTCCTTCAAGTTCATCTGCATACACTCTGTCTTGAGTAGGTCTTAATTTGTGGGTATCCACGGGCATATGTTTCAATGTTGTTTTGATGCCGTACAATTGTTCCATGGTCTTTTTAAAGTATTCGACCTTGTTAGGAGTGGATCTTTCAATGTGGGACCTAACCATATCAGTATTTGTGATGATTCCAACTAATGCTCCGTTTTCATTGACAACAGGCATTCTTGAAATACCTCTTCTAAACATTACTCTGGAAGCGTCATTGATTGATAAATTTTGGTTTGCAACTACTAACTTGGTACTCATTATTCCAGAAACTGTATCTGCCCATTCTTTAGCAACAACGTCAAATGCAGTTACCATACCAACCAATTTACCATTATCCACCACTGGATAACTGTTGTGATGACTCTCTTTCATCAATTCTATTATTTTTTCAGTTTCAGTATCAGGAGAAACACTAATAACATTTTTAGTCATATAATCTTTCACGAAAGATTTTTTTTCTGCCATGTAGCTTCCTCCTATTCAATATTTTCTTTTAATAGTTTAACAGTCTCTCCAGGGTCTGCTTTTCCTCTGGTTAATCTCATTACTTGACCAACAAGGAAGTTAAGTGATGCTTTTTGTCCACCTAAGTAATCATCAACAGCTTTTGGATTTTCTTCGATAGCTTGTTTTACTGCAGCTAAAACTTCATCTTCTTTGACAACACCAAGCAATCCTAATTCTTCAGCAATAGCTTTTGGAGATTTGTCATTGTTTGGCATTTGTTCGATGATTTTGTGTCCTGCTTTTGCAGTGATTTCTTTGTCTTGAAGCATTTTCAAGAATTCGATTAAATCATCAGAGGTAATTCCACTGTCTGCGAAGTCTAGTTTGTTATAGGACAATACTCTCTTGAGTTCGTCTCTCATTACTTTTGCAGCGAATTTGGAATCAACTTCTTTTACAACTTCTTCATATGCAATAGCGAGGTCAAGTTCTGAAGTTAATACTTTAGCGGTTTCCTCATCAAGGTCATAGTCCTCCATGAACCTTTTAACCTTGTTGTGAGGTGCTTCAGGCATTGTGTCTAAAATTCTTTGAATGGTTTCATCTGAAATTTTCATTGGAGGCAAGTCAGGGTCTGTGATGAATCTGTAGTCATCTGCATCCTCTTTCATCCTCATACCTACAGTAATCATTTGTGATTCTAGGTATGCACGGGTTTCCTGTTTGACTTCAACTCCTCTTTTCATAAGGTTTTTCTGTCTTACAAGTTCGAATTTCAATGCTTTGTATGCACCTTTGATGGAGTTAACGTTTTTCATTTCTACTCTGTTTCCTCCATTGATGGAGATGTTAACGTCAGCTCTCATGGTACCTTCCCCACGTGCTCCTCCACTATATTGTAAAACACGAATTAATTCTTTTAAGAAGTTCCTTGCTTCTTCTGGGGATTTGATATCCGGTTCGGTAACAATTTCAACTAATGGAATTCCAGAACGGTTGAAGTTAACTGTACCTCTGTCAGGTTTGAATTGACCAGGGTCTTCTTCAGCGTGAATTTCTCTTATTCTGATTCCATTTAACTCTCCGTTAATTCCAATAGGAACGGAAGTTCTCTGATAACCGGATGGTAAATCAGGATAATCGTAATGTTTTCTCATGAAATATATTACGTCTTGATCAATTTCACAGTTTAACATTAATGCAATCATTAATGCATTTTCTAATGCTTTTTCATTTGTTGGATGTGGTTTTGCACCTGGTTGATTAAGACAAACTGGGCAGATGTTTGAATTAATAGGTGCGTCCTGATAATTTGTAGGACAATCACAGAATAATTTTGATTCAGTTTCTAGTTGTACGTGGATTTCAAGTCCACACATCATATCGACATCGTCACTAATAATAATTCCTCCCTTTTAGGATAATTTTTTATATTATCTTTATATTTGTTTAATTCAATTTATAAATATTATTAAAAATAGCGTATTTTATGGTGAAGTAATATTATTAAAAAAATTAAAAAAAGTAATGAATTATTTTTCAAATTCATCAATTAATTTATGAGCTTGTTCCCAATCGTTATGGTCATCAATCTCTGTCCATTTGAGTCCGTTTGTTAAAACGAAGTCAATAGGTGTGATTTTGCTTAATGGCTTGTATGCAAAATCATAATAATTTTGCTTATCCTCTTCCATTAGGTCTTCAAGAATCTCATTAAACTTGGATATGTCTTTTGAGGAAACTTTTGAAACGCCGATAAATTCTCCTGTGGAACTTGGGATGTCAATTCCCTTACCTATTTCCTTAATGGTTCCATTGGCAATTGTTTTATCTTCATTGAAAGTTTCATCTTCAATGATTATCTTGAATGATTCCTCATTGAGGTCTTTAAAGTTGTCGACAATAAGACTGGTGTTTTCTCTTTCAGCGATTCTTGTAATGATTTCCGGATCAACAACATTGTCTCCGTTAATTAATATGAAATCGTCTTTTTGGTTTTCTTCAATGTATTTGCTTGCAAGATATGTTGAAACGGAGGTGTTTGTAACGTCATATTTTTCATTTTCGATGACATTGATTGATATGTCATATTTTTCTTCAAGTACTGGTGCTATTTCGAACACTTTTTCCTTATTGTATCCTACAATTAAAATGAATTCCTTAATGTCTTCATTCATTAAGTTTTTAATCATTCTTTCAAGCAAGGTCATGTCATTGATTTCAAGCAATGGCTTTGGCCTGTCTTTTGTGAGGGGCATTAGTCTTGTTCCCATTCCAGCTGATAAAATTACTCCAATCATATATTCACCTTTTTATTCAATTTTCTTCCATAGTTTATTAAATGCTCTAATAGGAGCTATTCTTTCAATAATAACGTCATAAACAAAATCCACAATGTCACTGTTGATATCGTAATTATTACATATGTCTCTTACTGCTCTAATGGAATTTTTTCCTTCAAACACTATTCCGCTTGCTGCTTCGTCAATGATTAATCTTTGACCATAAAGTATTCCTAATGTGTGGTTTCTACTTTCTGGGGAAGTGGAAGTCATGATTAAATCTCCAAAACCACAATATTCGTGAGCGGTGTCTGAATTCCCACCAATAGCTTCAATGATTTTTATGGTATCCTTAAATCCTTTTGTTAAAATACTGTATCTTGCATTTTCATTAATGTTCATTCCTTCGCAAATTCCGTTAGCTATTGCATTAATGTTTTTTAGAACTCCACAAAGTTCAATTCCTTTTATGTCATCAATTATCTTTACTTTAAATTCCTTGGTTGCCAAAACATCTTTAACTTTTTCTGCATTTTCACGTTTTCTTGATGCAATATTGGTAATTGTAGGTTGATTCAACATAATTTCTGATGCAAAATTAGGTCCTGACAGTGCAACGAAATTTTCATCGAAATATTCTGAAATCAAATCTCCCATTGTATTTAGTGAAGGGTATTCGATTCCTTTTGCAGTAGTGACTATGATAGTGTCATTATCAATAACTTCTTTTAAGTTTTGTAATGTGGTTCTAAATGCTGAAGAAGGTATTGCTAAAAAAATGATTTCACATTCTTTTAAATCATTGAAATCTGTTGTAGCTTTTATATTTTCATTTAATTTTTGATTAGGATAGTATTGTGTGTTGTATCCTGTATTGTTGATATCGTCACATAATTCTTGATTTCTTAAATGTAATAGCACAGGCACATTTTCACTTATTGTCTGTGAAATTGCAGTACCAAGAGCACCTGCACCAATAACGCACACATTTAATGTCATTTAAACACCTGCATTCTAATTATTTAATTATTAAATTATTTTTTTATTATAATTAATATATTATAATTAATATTTATTCTTTAATGATTCTTTAACATATCTTTTAATGAACTTGTCCAAATCTGGTGAAACATCACTTTCTTTAGGACCCAATTTTGTTTTGTCAGTGAATGTTCCCTTAAGTTCACGTCCTGCCCATTTGACTTCTTCTTCAACTCTTTTTCCATATTTGGTTCCAAACATTTTGAATAGAGGGAATTTAGTTATTCCGTTAGCTCCACTCAATATCAATATTCCAATATTTGCTAAGTTATCAATCCATGTTCCACATATTATTTCAATATCTGGGAAAGCCAATCTCACCTGTGAAACAACCTGTGCATAATAAAGTGATGCCGGCTGTGATGAGTCTGCATATATTGTTTCCTTATGAGGGTTTAGTGAATAGAAGATTACTCTGTCAATTTTGTGGTCCTTGATATAATCTATAATATAATCAACATCATCCAATGTTTCTCCAAGACCTAAAATGATTGTAATTGCTTTTTTAAATCCTAAATCATGTGCAGTGTCTAGCATGTTGCTGATGTCATCCAGTTTTTTGGATGGGCAGACCCTTTCATGGATTTCGGGATTGGCAACTTCGACTGCACCGGTTATTCCCTTGATTTCTGATCCGTATTCGGCCAGTTCATCAGTTATCCCTGTGTTTAGCCATACTCCATCGCCGGTTATGTCCTTTATTGTGGTTGCGATGTGCTTTATTTCCTGTGTTGTGAATGATTCATATCCTCCGGACAGGAATTCAATGTTCCAGTCAAGGCGTTTGCACATTTCTGCCTCTGCAAAGATATTATTCATATTTCTCCTAGCTTTGGCAGGGTCTTTGATCTTATTTTTTTGTGTGGACATGTAGCAGAATGCACAATCTCCTTTATCACACCACCAGGATAGGAATACTGCTCTTTCAAGAGTTATTAGGTTTCCATGTTTTTCTAGAGTTGTTTTATTAGCTTTTTTCATTAAGTCAAAAATGTCAGGATCCATACTGGTATCTTTGTTCCTTAAACTTTATATACTAGTTTGAATTAATAATTGTATAGATTTGATTTTTCTTATCAAATATGGCAAAAAACCAAAAGCTTTATATACTATGTAATGTATAACTATTATTACTGTTTAAAGTCTTTTGATTTTCAGAATCATGGGTTTTACTTGGATAAGTAAGATGGGTGTCTCATGCCATCGTAGCTCAGTAGGTAGAGCGTTCGGCTGTTAACCGATTGGTCACAGGTTCGAGCCCTGTCGATGGCGCTTTTGGGCCCATAGCTTAGCCAGGTAGAGCGTCCGGCTCATAACCGGAAGGTCATGGGTTCGAACCCCATTGGGCCCATGTAATTTAAACGTATTTGTATTTGTATGCTCCGATGGTGTAGTCCGGCCAATCATTTCGGCCTTTCGAGCCGAAGACTCGGGTTCGAATCCCGGTCGGAGCATTTATAAATTTGTTAAGATTTTTTATGGTTTCTATTGTATCCTTTGTTTTTTTCATAAGCGGGGGTGCCCGAGAGGCCAAAGGGGACAGGCTTAGGACCTGTTGACACAGGTCTTCCAGGGTTCGAATCCCTGCTCCCGCATTTTAACAATTTTATTTTCATATGTATTTCAATGCCGGGGTAGGGTAGGCGGTCATCCTCCGGGACTGTGGATCCCGGGACTCGGGTTCGAATCTCGGCCCCGGCCCCATTTATAAAACTATTTTTTTTAAAGATTACTTTTCAAATGCTCTCTCATTTTCTTTATATACTGTAATTTCAATAATTATTAGTGTTAATAAAATTTTTTAATATTAGAGTGTTAATATGGCTAAGAAAGGATCAGCTGAAGAAAGGGATTTGGTACATAAACTTTGGGATAGGAATTTTGCCGCTATGAGGGCTCCAGCATCTGGAGGAGCTACAAAAAATCCACTTCCGGATGTTGTTGCGGGAAATGGAAAATTATATTTGGCAATTGAGGTTAAAACCACCACAAAGGATAAGGTTTACATAGAACAGGACCAAATCAATGCCCTTTGCGAATTCTCAAAAATCTTTGGTGCTAAGCCTTATATTGGAGTCAGGTTCAAATACACTAAATGGCTATTTATGGAGCCGAAGGATACTCCAAGAACAAGAAACGGAAATTATAAGGTTGAAAAGGATTATGCACTTGAAAAAGGCTTTGAAATCGATGAGATAGTAGGTATCGATAAGCAAATGAAATTCGAATAATTGCAAATATTTATATATTATTAAAATATAACTTATTATTGTATGTTATGTGTGGGGTTATGGTGTAACCTGGCATCATCTGGGACTCCAGTTGTCTTTGAAGAAATATACGCGTAACTGAACAGTACTTGTTGTGATGATCAATTGGAGTACTGAGGCAAGAGAAATCCCAGGATCGGGGTTCAAATCCCTGTGACCCCATTTTTATATAAAACTTTTTTTTACAAAACTTTTAATTACTTTCTTGATTATATTATCTTTCATGAGCTCAGTTGTTTTTATTTTAGGTTATAATTACGATTCAAATTATTATTTAATTGATGATAATATACTGGTCGACACAGGTGCTGGTTTAAACAAGGATTATCTATTCTCCAAAATCCGTGAAAATGGTGTTGAGCCTGATGACATTGAATTGATTGTCAATACTCATTGCCATTTTGACCATATTGGTGGCAATCACTTTTTCCCGGATGCCAAAGTTGCAATCCATAAATTGGATGCGATATCAATTAGAAATAAGGATACCTTGGGAACTTCAATGTCCGTTTTTGAAAATGAAGGAAATTGCAGAGTTGATATCGAATTGGAGGAAGGGGATAAAATTGCTGATTTTGAAGTAATCCACACTCCGGGACATACAAAAGGTGGAATCTGTCTATGGGATGGTGAAAGCCTAATTTCTGGAGATACAATATTTGCTGGCGGTGGCGTCGGCAGAATGGACATAGGTGGGGATTTTGATGATATGAAAAATAGTGTCCGCAGATTAACTGAGCTGGACGTTAAAAACATTTATCCCGGTCATGGTCCGATAGTTGAAAATAATGGAAAAGAACATATTAAAATGTCTTATTCATTATTCTAATTTTATTTTTCTAATTTTTTGGTAACTTTGCTTAGTTTTCCTCTTTTAACAAGTAAAGTGATTTTTTCTCCACGGGCGATTGTATCGTCAGGTTGTGGGATAGCAAGTTTACCGTTTTGATAGGTTGCGATAATAATGTAATCTTTAGTTGGGGAAATCTCTTTAAAGCGTTTTCCGACAACTTTGTCATTTGTAATATTCATTTCATGAATTTCAGCGTTTCCTTCTCCGAGGGTTGTTAATTTAACAACTAATGGGTTGGTTACAACTTGTTGCAATTGTTTTGCAGCTGTAATTTCTGGGCTGATTACCTCATCAATTCCAACTTCTCTGAACGCTTCCTCGTGGTCAGGGTTACTTACACGTGCGATAATGTGTTCAACATCAAATTTTCTAACTAAAATACATGAGAGTAAGTTTGCTTCGTCATTTCCAGTGGCAGCAACGAAGACATCTGCATCATCAATGTTTACCTCTTCAAGCAATTTGGAATTTGTACCGTTTCCACAAATAACGAGTGCATCTAAATCCGCTGCAACTTCATTGCATAATGTCTCGTCACTTTCAATTAAAGTAATGTCGTTTCCATCTTCACTTAATAAGTTTGCAAGAGTGAGTCCTACACGTCCCCCTCCCATAATAATAATGTACATTAAATCACCTAATTTAACATTGAATAATCATTATTTATCTTTTGATAATATAAATATTATCTTTTGAAAATCTCGAAAAATGTTCTTAATGTAATCAATACAGGATATATTTCCAGTCTTCCTGTCCACATGTCGAACATACTGACTATTTTTAGGACAGGGTCTAGTGTGTAGTTTATGATTCCGAGTTCCAGACCATTGTTACCTTGAAGGGACATTGCTCCAAATAAACTTCTGAATGGGTCATATCCATATAGGCAGAACAGTGCCCATGTAAACATTATAATCATCATGTATAGTGTGATGAAGTTTCCGGATTGTGCAATGGATTTTTCAGGTATTTTACGGCCTTGCAATTTCACCGCTACAACTCTTCCTTCAGGGGATAGGATTTCTCTGATGTGTCGGTATATTCCTTTGAAATAAGTAATCATACGTACAAGCTTAATAGCACCTACTGTTGATCCGTTTGACCCTCCAGTCAACATTAAGCACATTAGACAAACTATAACGAATGATGGCCAGCTTGCCATTGTCATTGGTGAGGCCACACTTGCTCCAGTGGTTGTAATTGCGGATACTACGGTAAATAGTAAGTCGATTGGAACGATATTTGAAATGAAGTACAGCATTAATGTGACTCCTGCAATTACAGTTATTATTATTTTAAATTGCAAATCATTGATTAATGACCTTCCTCTGGTGCTGATTACCTTGTAATGCACTAAAAAGCTGGTAGCGCCCAGTATCATTAGGATAATGGATATCATATATATTACATCATCATGATAGTAGCCCATATTTGCATTTTTAATGCCCATTCCTCCTGTGGATATGATGTGGAATGTGTTACAAAGGGCATCAAAAACAGGCATTCCTGCAAGCAAATACAATATGAATCCTGCAATTGTATATATTGCATAAATTTGGAATGTTTTTTGCAGTGTTGTTTTAATACTTGGTTTTATACGTTCGTCACGAGCTTCTGAATGGTAAAGTTTTGAGGAAACTGATCCTGGTTTGGTCAAAACACCAATGACCATGACGACCACTCCCAAACCGCCAATCCATTGTTCCAATGCTCTAAAAAATAAGATACTATGAGGTAAAATTTCAACGTTTTCAAACATGGTTATTCCTGTACCGGTCAATGCGGACATGCTTTCAAAAACACCATCGATAAGGGGGATGTTTGTTGCCAGTGTAAAAACGATCCCTCCGATAATACTTGCCCACAGCCATGCGAATGAAGATATAATCATCCCATGTTTCAGACGTATTTTTTTGTCGGTGACGTCATCAAAGTATTTTATGCAGAACAGTCCTGTGAATGCTGAAATTCCTGCAGGAAGTATAAAACTGATTACATCGAACTCAAAATAAATTAAATCAAAAATTAATGGAATTAGGCACATCATACCTATTCCAATCATTAGCATTCCGGAGTTCCTTGCTATGATTCTCAAATCAGTTTTAGTAATATACCTCATTACTGTAAAGTTTGAACAAAATTCTATATAAATTTATAAGTAATCATTTCTATAATTAATATAAACTATGGACCGCAAAACATTATTTTTCTTAGGTGTAAGTATACTGATTTTAGCCATAATGTTATGGTTTGTTGGTATCGAAGAAGTTATTGAGGCTTTAAAGCTGGCTAATTTAACTATTATTGGGTTGGCAGTTCTAGTTCAAATTGGAACTTATTTTTTATATGCTTTTCGTTGGCAAATTCTCAATAAGCTTGCTGACATGGATGTGAGCATTCGTGAATTGATTCCAATGGTATTGGTAGGTTTAGCGGTCAACAATATCACTCCATCCGGTCGTGGTGGGGGCGAGCCTGTACGTGCATATATTTTATCTAAGCAAAAAGGTTATCCTATGGAAGAATCATTTGCAACAGTTGTGGCTGACAGGGCTTTAGACACTTTTCCTTTTGTGGTGCTTGCAGCCATTACAATTGCCGCAATGGTTATGTACTTTGATTTTGACTTATGGCTATTGATAGTAATGGTTTTGGCAGTAATTGCAATTGTGGCACTATTGTTCGTTCTAATTTACATGTGTATCAATCCAGGGTTCGGTAAAAGGGTTGACGGATGGATTATTGGTCTTGTAAGAAGATTCTACAAGAAAAATTCAGAGGATTTGGAAGAAAAAATTCATGATGCTATTTTCGGATTCCAGGATACCATGAAGCTTTTAATCTCAAACAAGAAGGTTTTGTCCTACACTATACCATTGTCATTCCTGATATGGGTATTTGAAATTATCCGGGTTTATCTGGTCTTCTTGGCATTTGGCGCTCCAGTTAATCTGGTTGTCATCGGGGAAGTGTTCATTGTCGCTTCTCTTGTCGGTATGATTCCCCTTCTTCCGGGAGGGCTTGGTGCTGTTGACGGTATGATGATCATATTTTATTCAGCAGCAGGAATCTCTGCGTCAGTCAGTGCTGCAGCTACAGTCATTGAAAGGTTAATATCTTTCTGGATGGCTACAATCCTTGGGTTAATAATATTGCCTCATTACGGTTCTTCACTATTGGATAAGGCATCCTCTTCAGTTGAGATTGAAGAGCCTTCGGATGATGACTTGGAGGACGAAGGGTAGATATCATGGCGGAAAGTAATGGACGTATTTTTTATTTTGATGCATTAAGGGCAGTTGCTATTCTATGTGTTATTCTGTTGCATGTGACTGGCCATCTTGGGGAAATAATGAATTATAATGTCCATACTATTTTTTCAGCTAGTGGAATTTTTGAGACTTTCGCTAATAACTTTTTCAGAATTGGCGTTGACTTGTTCCTGATGTTGTCTGGAGCATTGCTTTTGGGCCGTGATTGGGATTTAAGAGGATTTTTGTCTAAAAGGGTCCCTCGTATTGTAAAACCATTTGTTTTCTGGTCTTTGGTATTCAGCATTTTACTCATTGCAGCATCTTATTTTGTTCCAAGCATCAATTTTGTAAAGCATTTTGCAATATTGGACATGCTGACTGTATTCTGGAATACTTTGATGTGTAAAGCTCCGGGATCTGCGGTTTATTGGTTCTTTTGGATGATGCTTGGAGTGTACTTGATAATACCGGTCTTCAATAAATGGGTTAAGCATGCCGATTTGTCCGAACTCGAATACTTTTTAGTCATCTGGATTGTATCAACATTGTTTGATTATACATTGATGATGGATTGTCCTATAAAGCTGTCCTATTTCACAAGTCCGATAGGATTTGTAGTTTTAGGATATTATCTGAGGTATTCCGAAAGAAAAATATTCAATAGTTCAGTCATTTCATGGATTTTAATCATTGTTCCGGCTATTGCGATGTTGGCTTATTCATGTTCAGTAGCAGATAAGAGCATATTATTCGAATTCCATAGGTATTCACTTCCGGTTATAGTTGAAGTGACTGGTGTGTTTTGCTTATTCAAAACAAGTGGCCGTTTGAACAATATTCCCGTTTCACTTAAAAATTTCATTTCATCAGTTGCAATCTGCAGTTATGGGATGTATTTGATTCACAGTCAGATTATAATGATATTCCGTAAAATATTCCATTTGTCATTTGGCTTTTTAGGCAATTATATTATACTATTCGTTGCAGGTTTTATCTTATCTTGGTTAATAATATATATTTTAGCAAAAATACCATTCATTGATGAATTTATTGGTGTTAAATAACTTTTTTTCTGTTTAAAAAATTACTATTTCCTAGTTAAAATAGAAAACTTTATTTTAATTTATTTTCATAAAATTAATTATCACAAAAAATTATTTTTAAAAAAATTTTGGTGAAATTATGGAAATTAATGGTGTAGAAATACAAGATACCTTTGCTGAAGGTTTTGGAATTAAAGTATCTAGAATTATTATTACTGCAGCTACTAAACATTTAGCTAAAATTGCAGCTACTGAAGCTACAGGATTTGCTACTTCCGTTATCGGATGTCCTGCAGAAGCAGGTATTGACCAATATGTTCCTCCAACTGAATCTCCAGATGGAAGACCTGGTTATGCAATTATGATTTGCCACATGTCCAAAAAAGCTTTAGGCGGACAAATCATGGACAGAATCGGACAATGTGTTTTAACTGCTCCTACTGCAGCAGCATTCAATGCTTTAGAAAGTGAAGAAGCATTCCCAACTGGAAAACAACTCAAGTTCTTCGGTGACGGATACGAAACTGAAAAAGATGTAAACGGTAAAAAAATGCACGTTATCCCTATTATGTCTGGTGAATTCTTAGTGGAAGATGAAATGGGATGGAAAGATGGTGTAGCTGGTGGAAACTTCTTCATCATGGCTGACAGTCAAATGGCTTCCATCGTTGCTGCTGAAGCTGCTGTTGATGCTATTCACGCTGTTGCTGGTGTAATCACTCCTTTCTCCGGTGGTATGGTTGCTTCCGGTTCTAAAACTGGTTCCAAATACTCTTTCATGAGTGCATCTACCAACGAAAAAGAATGTGTAACTTTAAAAGACCAAGTAGAAACTGAATTACCAGAAAACGTATTCGGTAACATGGAAATTGTTATTGACGGTGTAGACGAAGAATCCGTTAAAGCTGCTATGAAAGCAGGTATTGAAGCTGCTTGCCAAGTTCCTGGTGTTATTGAAATCGGTGCTGGTAACTACGGTGGAAACTTAGGACCTTACCAAATCCACTTACAAGACTTATTCTAGAGAATTTCTAATTCTCTACTTTTTTTTATTTTTTGATTATTTAATTAAATATTGGCTGTTTTATTAAAAATGGTGTTAATATAATGTTTAAAAATAAATTATTGTTTCTGTTGATATTAGTTATATTTTTAATTGGTTGCGGTGTTGTTTCAGCTAATGAAAATATAACTGATGTTAATGCGATTGAAAATGTGCATGAAGACGTTGAACGGGATGATTCTATAAGTTTAAGTGAGGAAGACTCACAGGACTTGCAAGATTCTTCCCAAAAACCTGGTAAAGTGGATACTCACATTCAGTCAGGTGACGTGAATAATTATTATAAGGAAAGTTCCGAGCTTGTCAGTTATCTGAAAGATGACAATAATCAACCGATTTCAAACAAGATGCTTTCCATTTCTATAAATGATAAGATATACAACAAAAACACGGATAATGAGGGAAAAATCGTTTTAAAATTAAACCTTAAACCTGGCGTGTATCATGCAACAGTTAAATTTGCTGGTGATGAAAATCACACTTCAAGTGTTGCAAATGCTGTTGTTAAAGTGGATAAATCTGTATTGGCTATTCAAACTAAGGATTTCAAGACTTATTTTGAATCTGGTTTTTATTTTAAGGCAATTGTCATTAATAAAATTACTAAAAATCCCGTTCAAGGTGTTAAGGTAGCTTTTAAGGTAATTAAAAACAATAAGCATAAAACTTACTGGGCAATCACCGATTCTAATGGTGTTGCAATGCTAAAAAAGAATCTTAAAGTCGGATCTTACAAGGTCGTCACTTCTCTTAAAAAGAATGCAAATTTGAAAGCTAAAAAAGTAAAATCCTCATTGACTATTAAGGAAACTGCTGAAACCGGTTGCAGCTCTTTGTATATTCAGGTAAACAAAAATGAAGCGGTTGTTGGGTTCAGAAGAGATGCAACAAATGCCAAGACTTTACACATTGTCAAATATAAGCTGAACGATAAAGTGGCTGTTAAGCAGTATAAAACCAACAGTTACTTCTTCCATTGTTTAGCAACTGCCGATGGTTGGATGGCAGCAACTGGAGGTATGGACAATCCCTCAATCAATCATGCCATTGAAAAGCTTGCAGGTAAAATGGCAAAATCCGGAAAGATTAAAAAATCTTATTTAAAAAAGATTCAAAGGTATGAAAGACAGTTGGGGATAGGTCATTTTTCAATCAAGGCACCTAACGGTAAATATGCATTGGTTTGGGCAAGTGGCATATCAACCGGTAAATTGAAGTCCGGTGAATTTATCGACGTTCCAAATGCAAGGTCAATGTTTAGGCATGGAACTTGGGATAAGTACAGTAGCAATCCAGTAAAAGCAGCCATTAAAGTTGCCGCAACTGATTCATTTGGAGTTAACAGAAGGGATGCAACTGCGTTTCATTGGAAAGCCACCACTTCAGAAGGAAAGACCACTTCAACATTAAAGGCTTATGCTGCAAACGATAATGGTCGCCTTGCTGGAAGAAGCACCGCTCATCTAAGGGATGACATTGTCTGCAAGGGCAAGTTCATATCTAAGGAGAGTCTTCCTAAAACTCCATCAAGCAAGTTCATCGGAAAATTTAAGTTGGGAAATATTGACAAGTTAATCAAGACACAGACTAAGGTTAATGCTCCAGCATTGAATATGAACTTCAACGATTCCAAAACTTTTGATGTGACTGTAAAGGACAAGAAAACCAAAAATCCAATCAAAAAGCTTAAGTTAAAATTAAAGATTGATAACAAGGTTTACACAGTAAAAACAAATTCGAAAGGGGTGGCAAGCTTCAATCCGAAAACATTGAAAGCGGGCGACCATGAAGTTACAATTTATTCCGGTAATGATAAATACTTTGTGTCTTCTAAAAGTACAATTACAATTAACTAATTGTGCTCTTTTATTTCTTTTTTTTAATTTCTAGAGTTATTTTTTTTTCTGAATTGAGATAATTATATTTATGTCAGAGTCTTATATTTTAATCAATAAAGGTGATTATTTGAATCCGATTGATATGATGGTTACAGATTATAACTGCGAATATTTAGGTTTATCAAGGTTATGCTTAATGGAATCTGCGGGAAAATCCCTTGCAGAGGAAGTGGGTAAAATTGCTGTTTATACATTTTCAAAACCAGTTAAGGTAGTTATCTTCACAGGTTCTGGCGGAAATGGTGGAGACGGTTTTGTTGCAGCAAGATACTTGCTTAATAGGGGATATGATGTTGACATTTACATGTTGAAGGATAACATCCGCTCAACTGAGTCTAAAGTTAATTTTGAAATATTGCAAAACATGAAACCACGTCTTTCACGCTTAAAGATTTATAATTTAAAGACCTTGGACGACATTAACAATACTGAAGTTGCTAAAAGTCAAAATTCTGAGTTTATAATTGTGGATGGTCTTTTGGGCACCGGTATTAAAGGCAAACTTCAGACTAATGTTAAAAGGGCGATTGAAGTCATCAATGAATCAAATGGAATTAAGATAAGTGTTGATGTTCCTTCAGGAATGAATCCGTTGACCGGTGAGGTAAGTGACTTGGCGGTTGTTCCGGATTATACCATCAGTTTTCATAAAATCAAAACAGGTGTGAGGAATGCCGAAGAGGAACTTGTCGGAGGATTGGTCACAGCGGATATTGGAATTCCGTTTGAAGCGGAGTATTTTGTCAATTATGGTGATTTTTTAAGACTTAAAAATCGAGATTCATCATCTCATAAGGGCAATAACGGCAGGCTATTGATTATTGGAGGTTCAAAAGATTATTCTGGAGCACCTGCCATCGCAGGAATGGCTGCAATTGGTGCAGGTGCCGATTTGGTTTATGTTGCAACACCTGAAAAGGCTGCAGCTGCAATTAAATCCACATCACCGGATTTGATTGTCAAGTCTCTTGAAGGGGATAAACTGTCACTTAGTCATGCTGAGGAAATCCTTGAAATTTCTGAGGGTGTTGATGCTGTATTGATTGGGCCGGGATCTGGAATTGATGAGGATACATCCAAGCTATTCAATGTTCTGGTGACAAAAATTAAAAAACCGATTGTCTTGGATGCGGATGCCCTAAAGCAAGTTGAATTAAAATTAATCAAGAATCGTGAGGATATCATACTGACACCGCACATTTTTGAATTCAAGTCATTTTTCAACGTTCATGATGATTTAAAATTGGATATTGACTCTTATGATTTTGATAAGGTTGATGAAAACATTACCAAATTCCAGCAAATTTCCCGCCAGATTAAGGGAAGTGTCATAGTTAAGGGGCAATATGATTTAATCCTGTCCGGAACTAGATTTAGAATTAACAGGTCTGGAAATTCAGGCATGACTGTCGGTGGAACTGGCGATGCACTGGCTGGAATATGCGCTAGTCTGTTTGCACAGGACTTGTCTGCTTTTGATTCTGCATGTTTGGGTGTTTTCATTAATGGATGTGCAGGTGATGAGGCATATGAAGTTAAAGGAAATGGCTTTTCAGCAACGGATTTGGTTTCTCACATTGGTAGTGTGATTAAAAATGGATTATGTTAAGGGAATTTTTAAAGCAAGACCTAACAGGTTCATTGCTGAAGTTGAAATTGAGGGGGAACTTGAAATAGCTCATGTGCCTAATACGGGAAGGTGCAAGGAGCTATTGGTCGAGGATGCTGTTGTCTGGTTAAAACCTTCAGATAATCCAAATAGAAAAACCAAGTTTTCACTTCATTTCGTAGAAAACAAGGGTGCCTTAGTATCACTTTACTCTCAACAGGCCAATAGTATTGTCTATGATGCAATCATTGATGGCAAAATAAATGAACTTGATGGCTATTCACTGCATCAAAGAGAAAAGACAATCGATAACTCAAGGATAGATATATACTTGGCTAATGAAAATGAGCAGTGCTATGTCGAAGTTAAGGGTGTGACATTAATTATCGATGGGGAAGCAAGATTTCCAGATGCTCCAACTGAACGTGGAGCAAAACATCTAAAAGAGTTAATTAAACTTAAAAAAGAAGGAAATAGATGTTGTGTGTTCTTTTTGATTCAACATCCAATCGGTAAATTCTTCAGACCTAATTGGGAAAACGACCCTAACTTTAGCCAGACATTAAATGAGGCCTATGACAGCGGTGTTGAAATTCTGGTCTACCGATGTGATAATCAGCTGTCAGGCATTGAATTGATTCCAGAATCACTCGACTTTGATTTGGGACAAAGTTTTGCCGATGGCATCATTGACGACTAAACTTGCAATGTTGTCGTAAGGTGTTTCACTTTTATTAATTAACACTAAATTCTTGCCGTTGAAGTAATTTATCAATCCTGCGGCAGGATAAACAACAAGTGATGTTCCACCTATTATTAATGTGTCCGCTTGAGATATGTAATCCACTGAAAAATTTAAAACAGCATTGTTTAAAGGTTCCTCGTAAAGGACAACATCTGGTTTTACAATTCCTCCGCAATCGCATCTTGGAACTCCATCACTTTCAAGAATATAATCTAAATCATATGATTTGTTGCAAATTTGACAGTAGTTCCTATGGACACTTCCATGAAGCTCCAACACTTCCTTGCTTCCTGCTTTCTGATGAAGTCCATCGATATTTTGCGTAATGACGGCTTTTAATTTTCCTGATTTTTCCAATTCTGCCAGCTTTAAATGGGCGGCATTTGGTTCGGCATCATTAAAAACGAGAGTGTCCTTGTAGTATTCAAAAAACTCTTCGGTATGGTCCATGTAGTAACTGTGGGATATTAGATTTTCAGGGGTGTCCCCATATTTTTCCAAACTCTTGAAAATTCCACTTTCAGACCTGAAATCCGGAATTCCACTTTCTGTTGAAACGCCTGCTCCTCCAAAGAATACTATGTTGTCAGAATTATCAATAATCTCTTGTAATTGCTGAATTTTAGACATATTTCTATTTATATTTTTGATAAATATTAATTTTTTCTAATTAACTGGTAAATGGCATTTTATTGAAGGTTAAAAAAAAGAAGTGATGGATAGCTTAAAAGCTATCTGTTTAATTTTTGGTAATTTGCAGCTTGAAGACCGTGGTGCTTGATCATACCTTCAACTTCTCTTTGATCAGTGTCTTTGTCTTCAAAGGTAATTTGCTCAATGCTGTGTAAGCTGAATGGAGATTTTCTTGAGATTGGTTGGATTGAACCTTTGAATAGTTTCATTACAACTTCTCCGCTTACTCTTTCTTGCATGTTGTCGATTGCTTGGTCAAGGTCTTCTCTTAATGGTTCTTGCCAGAGTGCTCTGTAGACAAGGTCTGCATAGAGTCCGGACATATATTCTGCAAATCTTAACTCATCAGTGGTTAAAACTAATTCTTCTAATGCTTCGTGAGCTGCAATCAACAATTTAGCACCAGGGGTTTCGTAGATTTCCCTACTTTTAATACCGATCATTCTGTTTTCAATGGTGTCTACTCTACCGATACCGTGAGCTCCTGCAATTTCGTTTGCTTTGATGATAATGTCAATTAATGGCATCATTTCGCCGTTAATTGCTACTGGAATACCTTCTTCAAATTCGATAGATACTTTTTCTGGTTCGTCTTTAGCATCTTCCCAGGAGGCGGTCCATTCGTAGATGTCTTCTGGTGGTTCGTTTGCAGGGTCTTCTAGGACATCTCCTTCAATTGCTCTTCCCCAGAGGTTTTCATCAATACTGTAAATTTTATCGTAGCTTAACTTGATTCCTTTGGATTCTGCATATGCTTTTTCTTCAGATCTGGTCAAGTTCATTTCTCTGATTGGTGCAATGATGTCTAAATCGGACATTGCGCGAATAACTGCTTCAAATCTGAATTGGTCGTTTCCTTTTCCTGTACAACCGTGTGCAATTGCGGTTGCTCCTTCTTTTTCAGCTACTTCTATAAGTTTTTGGGCAATTAATGGTCTTGCAAAAGCAGTGCTTAATGGATATCCTTCGTATTCTGCATTTGCTTTGATTCCACGTGCGATGTATTCGTTTGCGAATTCTTCTTTAGCATCGATATTGAAGTGTTTTAATCCTCCAATGTTAGCTGCACTATTTTTTGCTTTTTCCATTTCTTCTTCGCCTTGTCCTACATCTACGCATGCGGTAATAACTTCTACATTGTATTTTTCTTCTAATAATTTAACACAAACAGAGGTGTCTAGTCCTCCACTAAATGCTAAAAGTACTTTTTCAGTCATTATTAATCACCATTAATTTAAATTATAAATAAGAATGTTTAGTCTATTAAATAATTTTATTATTAATAGTATTTAAAATTTTTAAAAATAGTTGGCAGAAGAAACTCTTAATTGAGGGTATAATTGAGGTTGAAAGACATATTGGTTTATTAAAATAAAAACCCCAATTAAGAGTCATGAGTATAAAGTATTTTTCAATACTTTTCATCTCTGTTAATATGTTGGGGCTCATAGTATATAAAAGTTTAGGTATACCTAAATTTTAACCAATAAATTATTTTCTTCAACGAATTTTATGAGTCTGGAATATGTTGGATTTATTTTTAATGTGTCCTTATTTCCTATAATAATTAATTTTCTCTTTGCCCTAGTGATGGCCACATTCAATCTTCTTAAATCCTTTAAAAATCCAATATTTCCATTTTCATTACTTCTTACAGTTGAAATTATGATTATTTCCTTTTCACGGCCTTGGAATCCATCAACGGTTTTCACTTCAACCGGTGTGTTTTCCTGTATTATCTTGACTTGGTCAGCATATGGGCTGATTATTCCAATGTCCTCCTCACTAATCCCTGCATTCAGGTAATCTCTAGCGATGCTGACGCTGATGTCTGCTTCTAACTTGTTGACAATTGACTTTGAATCCTTAAGGTGCATTTCACGATTGTCCTCAACATCTGATGTGTCGATAAAAAGCAATGCCTCCTCGTCATGATCAGAATCCAAAATATCGTTGATTGTTATTTCATCAACGCTTGATGCACTCCTCAATCCGTTGTTGTAGAACTCCTCATTTGGGAATTTCATAAGCAGGCTATTCATCCTATACTGAACATTCAACAGTTGGGACTTGTGGGGATACATCTTGATAAGTTCCTCAAACATTGTTTTTTCAAGCTCTCCCGCACGTTCGCTGATGATTGTTGGGGGCAACTGCTTATGGTCTCCTGCAAGGATAAACCTATGCGCCTTTGCAAGGGGAATGAGTATGCTTGGAATTGTTGCCTGTGAAGCCTCATCGATGATTGCAACATCAAACTTGACTCGAGCTATTGATTCCAGTGCCGCAGATGAGTTGGTTGCCAGAATGACGTCGCTTTCCTCAATGATGTTTTTAATCATTCTGTTTTCGATTCTTTTGATTTCGTCATGTGCCTCATCGATTTCCTGATTGATTTCAATCCATTTTGCCATTGACTTCATCTTGTCTGAGCTGACTCCTCTTGCTCCTTTTCCTTTTGATGCGAAGTGCAGAATGTCATAGTCTCCAAGTCCTCGGCGGTATTGGGGGGTTGGCTTTGTGTGAACCTTTCTCTTTTCAATCAGGTTATCAATCTTTTTATGGATTTTTTTAATCTTTTTGTTGAGTTTGTGCTTTTCAACTTTATATGCAAGGGTTTGTGTGATATTATGTTTGGAAACCCTTTGTGGATGGCCCAATCTAGTTAAATTAAGTTTCTTGTTATCCATCAGTCTTTCCAATATATTGTCGACCGCAGCATTACTTTCGGCCGTAGCTAAAACCTTGTGATTCTGACGTGTTTCCTGTGAAATCAGTTCAACAAGTGTGCGTGTTTTTCCTGTTCCGAAAGGCCCATGTATCAAAAAGAAGTTTTCACAGGACAGACTATTTTCAATAGCTATTTTTTGGGAATCATTCAATGATTCGTCAATATAGTTGATGTAAGGTGTCTTGCGGTTTTGTTTAGGGTCTCTTTCGCTTAAGATATATTCAAGTGCGTTTTTTCCCTTTAAACTCAAATGATTCAAATTGTCTTCCATTCTTCTGAATGTGATGTCGTTTGCATATAGGTCAAGGCGGACCTTCTTTTTTATCGCCCATTTTGGAACTCTCTTGTCAAATGCAACCTTGATGAATCTTGCACCCTTTTCGGTAACTGTTCCTGTCAAGTCGCTACGGAGGGGATTGTCTGTACTTACCAGAACCATGTCTCCTACAGATATTTCTGTGTCAATCACCTCAGACCTTCCGAACTGGACGATTTGCATTCCCAATTCCTTCCCTAAACTTTTTCCTTTGACTTTATTGATGGCTCTTCCTAACTCTTCCCTTTTTTGACCTGACATTGTGCTTATCTCTCGTGTCATAAGGTCAATTTCAGCATCTCTTTCATAATTGATGAGCCTAATCAGATTTTTAATATATTTTTTCATTTTCATACTTATTTTTAAATAAGAGTTTTACTGTATATTTAATTATGCATTTTAAAAAAATTGAGGAATTCGGCAATTTGGAAATGGCCTATGTTTCTGATTTTTCAGGAGGTTTCATTTCAAGAAATTCTCATATTCTGAAAAGTTTGGAATTGAATAGATTCACTCAATTCATTCTTGAAAAATGTGTTCATGGAACTCCTATTTTTAAATTGGGAACTGGTGGGAACAAACTTTTAATATTGTCCGGAATCCATGGCAATGAATTGTCTCCCCAACTGGCCAATGTAAGATTGTTAAACGATTTGATTGGAAATGAATTTAACCATACGTTATATTTCATTCCGTTTGCAGCTCCAAAGGCCACTATGAATAATGAAAGGACATTTAATGCAATGGATTTAAATCGTTCTGCGCATATTCATGATTCAGTAAGTAATCTGATTATTCAAAGTGTTGTTGAATTGGGAATCAATGTTGTGGGAGATTTTCACTCAACTGCCTACAATTCAAATCCTGGTAGGGAATCAGTTTTCTCATCAAAATCTCCGACTTCTGAAAGCTATTTGATCGCTAATTATATTTCAAGGGATGTGGGCTCTGAAATCATCTCATTTGATTATGCGGGCTCTTCATATAAGGGGGCTGTGGAGGATGTTTGCAATCTGAAAGGAATCCCTGCAGTGACATGTGAGGTGTTGGCTCCTTTTGGCAGTGTTGGTGCGGGCACTGTTGAAAAATCGTTTTCCCAAATGAAAAGCTTTTTAGATTATTTTGGCGTTTAGACAATATTACTTTTCAAATGCTCTCTGATTAATCTTTTAAATACTCAAATCCTATTTTTAACTAAGGTGATTTAATTGTCTTCCTATAAGGGACATTCAATATTTGCATTAGTACTCGCATTCATGTTTTTTCACAATCCTCTAACAATTGCTTTAACGTTAATTGGTGCAAATATTCCTGACTTTGATCATAAATTCAAGAAGGACAATGTCTACAAGATAATTATTTTAGGATTGATAGTGTTCATTTCACTTTATATCCTTAAATTACCTTATTATATTGGTTTAATAATTGTTTTTTTAGGGGTTACCTTTTATTTTTCAGAACACAGAAGTTTTACCCATTCGATTTTTGGCGTCTTGACTTTGACTGCTGCCGTATCTTTGATTTTGATTTGGGGCTCTCAACTGATTGATGCAGTTACTGTAATCGATAATCATTATCTTCTGATGGCAATTTTGATAGCTCTCTTAAGTTTTTTGTTCTTGAACAAGAAGCTGCTAATGATTTTCATTCCATTATTTTTCATTGGTTTATTTGTATTTCCTACAATGGAAATAAGTTATATTGAAATTGTTTTGAGTTTGTTTTTGGGATTGTTTTCACATGTTGTTCTTGATTCTTTTACTCCTGCGGGAATTAAGATTTTTGCGCCAATCTCATCAAAGAAGGTTTATAGAAATTTTGGATTGAGCATGGTGTTTCTGTTGGCAGTATTATCTTTGATAATTCATATTCCAATTCTTTTTGTGATTTTTGAGCAGTATGTTCTTTAGAATCTGCAAGTAAAGAACAGTCCAGAATTTTTTACCCATAAACAAAACTTGGAAACAATATACAGCACCGGAAGTTCTATTAATGGACCAATAACTAATGCGATTGAAATCAACTCATGTCCGGGGAATGAGTTTATAGCGATTGCAAGTGCCAAAGGTGAATTTCTAGCCAATGTGGTCATTGTCAAGCTTGCATATTCCTCATATGTGAAGTTGATTTTTTCAGATAACAATAGGTCTATTATGGTGTTCGCTACAAAGAATATGAGTAATGGGACAAAAATGCTTACAATTGAGTTTAGGTTATTGAACAATAGTTCTCCTTGGCTTGCGAATATGCAAAATACGGCAAGAGCCAAAAACCAAATCTGTAGTGAAGAGAACAGGTCGCTTGCCTTTTCATTTAACTCATCATTCAATATGAATTTGATGATTTGGGCAGCGATGAATGGGATGACAATGACAATTAAAAGGGAATATGCCAATTGACTGTAATCCATTGTGTTTCCGCTTGAGAAGAATATTATCAGATATATTGGCAACAATATAATTTGCAGCACTAGATTTATAGGTAAAATTGATAAGCTTAGAGTAATGTCTCCTTTTGCCATTTTGGTAAAAACTAAATACCAGTCTGTGCATGGAGTTAATATCAGCATGAAAAATCCAATAAGGATATCAATGTTCCAGTTTAAAAATAGATTTCCTAAAAAGTATCCGAATAATGGTGTCCAGATAAAGTTGATAATCAAGCTTGTTGATGTGAATTTAACATTTTTAAAACTGTCTTTTATTTCTTTTAATGGTATTTCTAGGAATAATCCAAAAAGCATCAAGCAAAGGAATATGTTGATTAGATATGCAGTATTTTCAGCTATTAATGGGATGTTGGAAAAAATTAATCCGAATATTACTGCGGAAAATATTATTATCGGTTCAAGCTTATCTATTAAATCCATATTATCACTTTTTAGGTGTGAC
>R25__coassemble_169_pt1 | contig 41647 bp, 36 predicted proteins | sample R25__metabat2_low_PE_004 | metagenome-assembled genome bin R25
CTTCCATTTTTATTTAAATGGAATAATACTTCAGGATTTAATCCATTTTGGTAAATATTTTCACCATAAGTGGTTACCCAACGTGTAATTGAATAACCTGGATAATATTTCTTAATGAATTCATCTTCAATTGAACCAAAGTGTTTAATTTCTTCTAAACCTTGATTAAGAGTTGAAGATTGTTTTCCTTCTATTAATAATATTTCTTTATTTTCATCATTTTTTAAGATTAAATCAGGTAAATATAAATTTACACCCTTTTTATCTTTTTTAGGAAGAGCAAGTTCATCAGATTTTGTGTAGAAATAACCTCTTTCACAGCCCGCATGATTTTCATAAATCGCTTCAGTATTTGGGGTGTCTGTAATTGCAATTAAATGAAGCAAGATAGTTCCGTTTTTCTCTGAATTTTTCTCATAATGCCAATATTGGTTATTGGTGATTTGTTTATTTCCCATATCAATTCCATCTAATTTTATTCCTAGAATTGATGAAATGTTAAAGAACTTATTGGATCGGGTTTTATTAACATATTCTTGTTTAACACCATGTTGAGTAATAATAATATCTTTATCCCAACCAAGACTTCTTAATGTTTTACTAATTGCAGTTAATGCGCCAATATTAGGATCATGACCTATATTTCCTTGTCCTTTAGGTTTTTCCAGTCTTCCTGAAATCTCAATTGAATCATTATTTTTGGTAATTTCGATAGGAACATTTCCTGCAGGAGGTTTGCGCATTCCATTTTTATAATCGATTAACTCATCAACAGAGTGGAATTTGTCAAAATGTTTTAAATCTTTACCAATAATTTTAACATTTTGTGTTAATAACATGTTTGTTCCAAAAATACTGGTATCTGATGGTTTTTTATCATCATCACGTTTAGCAATATTGTATAACATGATTTTAGGAGTATTTGGATAGAAATAATCAGCATAAACAAATTTACTCATTCTTTGATAGACTCCAGTATTACGTGATTCTTTATCACTGGTTTTTGTTTCTTCAATTAACAATTTTAAATTGTTTCCGTCATCTTCACTGTTTGTTGAAGATTCAGTTGGTGCATGATCTTGCTCAAAAACTAGAAAATCAACAAAACTGGAATTTCCTGAAGCTATTTTCAAATAAATATTGTCTATTCCATTAATTTCAGCGTTTTCTATTTTAAATTCATTATTAAAAACTTCATTGTAATTAATTTCAGGCATAATGGTTAATTCATTAGTTGTTTTTAAGTTTTTACCGTATTCTTGGGAGTAAACTTTTAAAATGTCTTTAATTACATTAGGTTTTGCCCTTTCTTCGGTGAGTATGTACAAGTTGTTCATAATATTGATTTTAATTGAAAAAATAATATATTGATAGTACATTTTTAATATATTTTTAATATGTTAATTGAAATTTTGATAAAATTTTTATTAATCTATTTACATAAATTATTAACAAGTAATATGATAAGTAATTAAGAATGAGGTAAAATATGGATTTTAACGAAAATCAAAAAGAAGTAATCAATTTTGGCAAAGGAAACCTATTAGTCGAAGCAGGTCCCGGTTCAGGAAAAACCACAGTTATAGTTGAAAGAATCAAACATTTAATAAATGATTGTAATGTGGATCCTGAATCATTTCTTGTAATCACTTTTACAAGAAAAGCTGCAGATAACTTAAAAAATAAATTAAAGGAAAAAGATGTTCCTAAAGAAATTATTAGTAAAATGCAGATTTCAACAATTCATTCTTTCTGTCTTCAATTTCTAAAGGACAGAAATCATTCAATCATTCTTCTAGATGATGATACAGAAGAGAGAAAGGCATTGTTTGTTGATAAATTCAGCAAGAAGTTAGGTTTTACCAATGAAAAAACACTTTATACTTATCAAGTTCCAGGGATTGTTAATAAATTTGGTGAATATACTTGTTTTAATGTAGATTCTGAAGGTTTAGCTGAGTATCTGGAAGAAAACAATCCTCCTTCCAAAGAATATGTTGATTTTATTAATTCTTTTGATTTTTTCTCTAAAACACGCATTAAAGATAAAGATAAGGAAATAAATAAAGACAATGAAAGAGATAATTCTGAACAGTATTCTAAACAATGGTATAAAGCAAGACATATTCAAGCTGCAAAGGCTTATCCTAAATATTTAAAGCTTCTTGATGAATTCGGATATGTTGATTATGATACCTTGCAGTTAAAAACCTTACAAGAACTTAAAAATAATCCTGAAACTCCATATTCATGTATTCTTATTGATGAGTTTCAAGACACTGACCCTCTTCAATTTGAAATTTTCAAGATTTTAATGGATAAATGTAATTACTTTACCGCAGTAGGTGATGTTGACCAGCATATTTATGCCTTTAGAAGTTCTTACACTGATTATTTTAAGGTATTGATGGATGATGAAAAGTATAAAACTACTTTGTTAAGTTTAAACATTAATTACAGGTCTACAGAAAATATTGTTAAGTTAACTGAAGAGTTCATTGATGATTATCGTAAAGATTACTCTCAAAAACACATGGTCAGTTATGGTCCGGATCATAACAATTCTAATTTCATCATGGAAAGCGGTTCTGCTTTACAAGAAGCTGAAAACATTTGTAATGCAATTAAATGCTTGAAAAGTAATGGTGTGAATTATAAAGACATTGCTGTTTTATACAGAAAACATAATAATGATACTGTTCCTGAGTTGATTAAGCTTTTCAACCAGAACAATATTAAGTTTTCCATTCATGGCCAATCTGATTTGGCAGACCAAAAAGAAGTCAAATCTATTATAACTTTGCTTTGGTATCTATCTAGACTAACAGATAAAAACTATTTTTCATCTGAAGATGAATTAAAAGAGGAAAACCTTAAACAATTCTGCACAGAAACTGATGAAGACATGATTTGGTCACTCACAGATGAAACTAAACAGTACTTGATTGACTTGGAAGAAAATTATCGAGATAAATTATCCGAAGCAAATGGTGAAGTTTCTCTAAAAGAATGTGAAAGTGCATCAAAAGTTCCACATACAATTCCAAAAAACAGGACTTCCGAATCATTAAAAGAAATATTTTCCAGAGTTGAAAAACCTGTTGTTGACTTATCTAAAATAAATGATGCAAATGATAGGGAATTTTTCCAAAAATTAGAGGAATTAAGAGCAAATTTCGATTCTGAAGAGCCTAAAACAATTCTTGAAGTATTTTATGAATTATTATCATTGAATAATTTCTTTGAAAGCATTGAAGATAATCCTGCTAAGCTGTATAATCTAGCTATTTTAACTCAAACAATCAGTAATTATGAATCTTTCATATCTGAAACAGATATAAGAGGATTATACTTCTTTTTAACAAGATGGATATCAAATTATAGTTCATATTATTCTAATGATGGTGGAGTACAGTTAATGACTGTTCATGCTGCTAAGGGATTGGAGTTTCCAGTAACAATTGTGTCAAATCTTGAGAATAAGAAATTCCCAATGAAAATTAAAGATCCTAACCGTAAAATGACTTATATTAACGGTTCAGAAACCTTTTACACTCCAACAAGATTCTTAAAGTATAAAGATATAACCATTGATGATGAAGAGGAACTACCCGTTGAAGAATATGATGCTCGTCTGATTGAAGAAGAAAATAAATTAGATGAACTTGAAGAATTGCATATTATTTATGTTGCTATGACACGTGCAGCTGATTTATTGATATTATCATGTGTTGGGGAAATCCCAGAAGTAATTGAAAATCTTAAAGATGCAGAGGGTGATTTTGCTCCTAAACAGTTCAGTTTAGATGCTTTAAATAAAGTAACTATTAAAAAAGAAGCTCCGGAACCTGAAAAAGAAACACTTGTAATGAACTATTCAAAATACACAAAATATTGTTCATGTCCATTTAAATTTAATTTAGGTTATAATATGGGCTTTATACGTTCAGGTACTGCTATGGCAGCAAATAGGGGAACTGCTTTTCACAATATAATGGAAAAAATTAATCTAAAACTCATCAAAAATAAAGAGATTACTCAGGAGCAACTTGACGAGATAATTCGAAAAGAATACAGTTCAATGTTTGCTATTGATGATAATATAGCTGAATATAGTGAATTTAAAAATAATGTAATAAAGTATTATAATGAATATTCCCTAAATAGGGAAGTTTTAGAAGCCGAATATGACTTTGAAATCGATAGGGGAGAATATATTTTCAATGGATCTATTGATTTAATCTATAAAACAGGTGAAAATGAAATCACAATTCTTGATTATAAATATGCAGAATATGATGATGAGCATATTGATGGATATACTAAACAATTGCATCTCTACGCTGCTGCTCTAAAAGCATTACCGGAATATAGAGATTATAAAATTAAAGAGGCAATCACACACTTTGTTTTAGGAGATTATCAACATAAAGTCAAAATAACTGATGAGATAATCGATAATGAACTAAAACATCTTGATGAAGCGGCAAAAGAGATAAACGATGGGTCAAGATTTATTAAAAAACTTGATACATGTGACACTTGCTCATATAGAAGTATTTGCAGTAAAAAGAATTAATGTTTAGATGGAGGATAATATGAATGATTTTAATCTCAAAATCAATGATTGCGGACAAATAAATGAAGCAAAAATTGATATTAAAAAGATTAACCTAGTCGGTGGAGTCAATTCAAGTGGAAAGTCAACAATATCTAAATTATTATATTGCTATTTAAAGTCTGAAATTGATGATGAGTCTTTAAATTATTTAATGGATAGTGAAGGATTATCAGATTTTAATGATGCAAAAGTTTCATTTGAAAGTGATTTCACACCTTCAGAAGTGTTTTACATCGATAATATTTCAGTTCTTGACCTAAAGGATTTGGATATTCTAAAAATAGACCATATTGTTCATATCAAAAATGCTTTAGAAGAAGAAGCCACCTCAAGTTCATCTGAAATTCTATCTAAAATTCAAAATATCATTCACAATGATTGTTCTAAAAATCAAACAATTTCATCAGGAGCTAAAGAAATTGGAATTATCCAAATTTTACTTCAAAACAATAAATTAAAAAAAGACTCATTTTTAATCATAGATGAACCTGAATCCAACCTTCATCCTGAGTGGGAAATTAAATATGCTGAAATACTAATTCTACTTGCTAAAGAATTAAACATACATCTATATCTAAACTCACACAGTCCAATGTTTATTGAAGCAATTTCACTATACGCACAATATTATGATTTAATCAACGATACCAATTTCTATTTCACTGAAAGGCAACCTAACGGAAAGTACAATTTCAAAAAAATCGGCCCTGAAAACATGGGTGAAGTTTATGAGAACCTCACAAGACCATATGATGAGCTTGACAAGCTCAAGGCAAAAATATTGTTCAAGGAGTGAAAATGACTTTAACCGCTGAAGAAACCCTATTTGTAGAATTTCTTGAATCATTTCCACAATTCTACAAGAAAGCTCATGAGATAGCTGAAAACACTGAAGGAATATCCATCCTTCCAATGGATAATGGCAAAAATGAGTTCAAGATGTATGCTTTGGATGACATCTGCCACTCATGTAACATATTTAAGGAAGGAAACTTGCTGATCACTCCAAAAACAACCGATGCAATATGGTATAAGAAAGTTGAAAACAACTTTTTTATTTTTCTAATAGAGTTTAAGGGAGATTTCCTATTTATGAATTCAACCAAATGCTCATTGGTTAAGGCAATAGAATCATTGAAAGATAAAAACGAATATTATAACAATGAATTTGAGAGAGAAATTCGTTCATTGGAAAAGGTGCTTTCAAAATACTCAGACAGAATGCTCAATGGCCTTGCAGCAAAGCCATTGGAAACTGTAACCATTGCATTGCCTTTGATTTATGAGGAGTATTATGAGAAAAACAAGGATAATGTTGAGTATTTGGATATCAGAAACTTTCTGAAAAATTCTAGAATCGTTTATAGAGTGGTTTCAATATCCAAGGATTATGAGCCGAACCGCCAAAGGACAAGGGCAAGGTCATATAGGTATTCAAATTTGATTCCATCATTTTGTAAAGAGCTTGCACATGAAAAACATGATCGAGAACTTGACGTATCATATGAGTCAAGCCTTCAGACTTATCACCGAAGGTATGAACGAGCAGGAATTGTTTACAGTGCAGGTTTTGTTGATAATGTTGCATTCAATAATTTCATTGAAAACTATTTGAGGTAATGATGGTTTAACATGGATAAAAATAAAGTTTTTGACAATAGAACCATATTGCAAGGTTTAAAATTTAATGCTAAATTAAACAATAGTTTTTATAAGTTTTCGATGGTGTATGTAAAAAAAGGAATAGATATTTAATATTCCATTTAAATATAAATAGTAATTTTTTTATTTAACTACAAGTTATACATAATAATAGTGATAATCATGTCTAATGAAAAATGTCCCGAATGTGGTGGAAATCTACTAATTGTAAAAACACGTTATAATGAAAAATATTTGCGTTGTTCCAATTATCCTGAATGCAGATTCACTAAGAAAATTAGTTACGGTGAATGTCCAAAATGTGGTGAGGAATTGCACAAAAAGTCCGGACTGCATGGAGAATTTTTGGGCTGTTCCAATTTTCCTGATTGTGATTTTTCAAAAGATTTCAGCTACGGCGAATGTCCAAAATGTGGTGGGGAATTGCACAAAAGGTCAGGATTGCATGGAGAATTTTTGGGTTGTTCAAATTTTCCTGATTGCAAGATATCCATGGATTTAGAGGGTAATATTGACGAGTGGGACAAATTGGTTGATCATGGAAATTGTCCTGAATGCGACAAGCCATTGATTAAAAAGACTAGTCGCAAGGGTCCATATTTGAAATGTGTTAATACTCCTGATTGCAATTACGTTTGTGATTTAACAAATAATGATAAACATGAGGTTTCCAGTGAAGAACATTATGCGTCATGCCCTAATTGCGGAAGTGGTCTTGTTAGGAAATCCGGTTCTTTTGGGGATTTTTTAAGTTGTACCAATTATCCCAAATGCAAATTATCAATGGATTTAGATGGAAATGTTGATGAAACAGGTAATTTGATTGACCATGGAAAGTGTCCAATATGCGGGTCTTCTTTAGTAATGGGATATGGTCGATCTGGTTCATTTCTAAAATGTTTTGGATGTAATTACACTGAGGATTTTGATTAGGGGATTCAGTAATATATGTAAAGTTAAATTGCATACTCTCTGATTACATACAACTTTTGATTGAATCTGGAACACTATAAATAATATTAGCATATATGAAATCTGCTCAGCCAATTAATGACAGTCCTGGAACATGAAATACAATTTCTATAATTTTTTTACGTATATTTCATTGAGGAATATACGTTATTTTTTCTTATTTTTTAAAATATCCAATTCAAATGACTTATTTTTATTATTTTAAATAGTTAACTTTATATATGATGTTTTAATGAGAGCAATTTTACACAATGGCTTCAACAAGCTTTAAATAAAAAGAAAACCAATATTTAACTATCAAAAAGCCTCAAATAAGTTTATGGAGGTGGTTGGTATGATAATATTAAATTCATATCCTATTTTTCAACAAATATTGGAAATTGTACCAACTCCATATTTAACTCGCCAAACAGAGGTGAAAATTTGGAGTTGCTCATGTTCTTGATTGTAACATATTGGATCAATGTTCATAGAATGTTGACATTAATGTTTACAATTATATAGGATTGAGTACTCATTTTGTAGCCTCATTCACAATTGATTAATCTCTAATGTCTATGAAGGGGTGTTAAGAAAACATGCTCCCCATGTTTTCAAGAGGCTTTTTTACTGGAGACGAACACTAATCAATTGTTAATTAAAATGATTACATTTATATACGATATTTCATAAATATTAATCTATGAGTATACTCTTTTTGAGATATTCTCTGGTGAGTTAAATAATTTTAATGCCTAAGGGGAGATTGTAGGATTTATCCTACAATGTAGGCATTTTTAATAAATAGAGTTACTTAAGTAACCTATATAGGCACAAAATGTAGTATTAATGTCTATGTGGAGTATTGTGGAGATTATTCTCTGCAATAAGACATTAATTGGCTTTTTTTTAACACTTAATATTATTCTATTCTATGCAGTAACTCCAAAGTAAATAGATTATCAAAAAATAGTTAAATGAATTATCGAAAAATAGTTAAATGGATTGCCAAAAAATGGTTAAATAAGCTATTTTTATTTTAATATTATTCCTTGCAAGTTGTTGATTTATCATGGTTTTCACTATTGACGAAATTAAAAAAAGAGCCATTCCAATTGTAGTTGAATATGGCATAAGCACTTTCAGCCTTGTGGGATCTTATGCTCGTGGTGAATCCGATGAGGATAGTGATTTGGATTTTGTAATGGATAAGGGTGATTTAAAAGGTCTTCAATATGTTTCTTTAGTTCAGGATTTAGAAGAAGAATTCAATTGCCGTGTTGATGTAATCAGCAAAGGCTGCTCGAATAGGAAATTTCTTGAAGCCGTAAGCGATGATGAGATTCTTCTATACTCCAGAAATTAAGCAATATCTGGAAAAAATTCCATGATTAAACTTATATATCTTATTTTTCAATATTTTATATATAGAGAATTTTCTCTATTGAGGATTAAACCTCTATTAGTGGATAAATTTAAATGCCTATAATGGGATTGCAGGAGTGTTTTTCCTGCATTTGGCATTTATTTAAACTATTTTTTTTAATGATAAAATTATATGCGATATTTCATAAATATAATAACAAGTTTAGTTGTGAGTTTCATGCATGTTTTATAAATTTGCAGTTCAAAACCTCATGTTATTATGATTAAAGTTCATGTCATGAACTTTATTTGGTGGTTGTTATGATTTACACTCTTGATGAAATTAAAGAAAAAACTATACCTATTGCAATAAAATATGGTGTTTCTAGCATGAGCCTGTTTGGATCTTATGCGAGGGGTGAAGCAACTGATGAATCAGATGTTGATTTTTTAATAAACAAAGGGGAAATTAAAGGTTTAATTGATTTTGTTGATTTTATCCATGATTTGGAACAATCTTTAAAATGCAATGTTGATGTTGTAACAACATGTTCTCACAACAAAAAATTTTTAGAAAAAATATGCAAAGATGAGGTTTTAATCTACCGGAATTAAAGGAAGAGTTAGTCAAATTGAAAATTCTCCATTCATAATAATTCATTTACCATTTCCAGTTTTTTTTTGTTTTTTAAAATCACCTATCTGCAACAAGCTGTCACAACATCTCTGCAAAAAGATTAACATATGATAAAAAAATTATATAAAGACAAGCTGATTAGATACAAGAAAACAAATCATGGAGATGATGTTTTTCTAAACATCCATGAAAAATCAAAAATAGAAAAGGAAATCAAACATAAGCTTGACCAGTAATTTGAAATTGACTAAATCCTTAGTATATTATCAAAAAAATACTTAATTAAGCTATTTATATCATTATTTTTTAAGTTAAGGTGTTTATTCATTATTTTTTCATGTTTGAAGAAATTGTTGTATGGTTTTATTAAATTGATTTCATTTTAAAGCAAAACTACTTAAATGCGTAAGTTTAATCTATTATTAGGCATGAGTCTAATCGTCGATTGTACTCGACAATTATACAAAAATTACTTATTTTGTAGATTGTACTCGACAAAATTTATATATTTTGAGATACAAAACTTAAATCGATGAGCAGTGAAGTGATGAAAATGATAAAAAGGGAACTATACCTGAGCCAAATTGAAAGGCTAATAGATAAGGAACCCATAAAAATCATAACAGGAGTTCGAAGAAGCGGAAAGACATATCTTCTGAAAAGCATTCGTGAGGAATTGAAAAGCAGGGGTGTGGATGAGGAAAACATATTCCTGATTTCATTTGAATCAATGAGATACAATAGGATTGAAAACTTCATGCAGCTGGACGAGTGCATAATGAACCTGACTGAAAACGCAAGGGGAAAGGTTTATCTCCTGTTTGATGAAATACAAAACGTGAAAAACTGGGAGAGGAGCATAAACGCATGCAGGGTGGACCTTGACTGCGACATCTACATCACAGGATCCAACTCTGAGCTGCTTTCAGGTGAAATGGCAACGCTGATTTCAGGAAGATACTATCAAATTAATGTCTACCCATTTTCATTTGCGGAATTCCTGCAGTACAAAATGGAAATGGAAAACAAAGACACCTCAGACCTTGACAAGATGTTCAGCGAATATGTGGAATATGGCGGCATGCCTCCGATACAGCAGGTGGCTGAACAGGACAAGTACTCATATCTCGCAGACATTTACGACACAATACTTTTAAAGGACATTGTCACAAGGCACAACATCAGAAACACGGACATGCTCAACAGGATACTCGATTATGTGATAATGAACTTTGGAAAAAAGTTCTCTGCGGGAAACATTGCCAAATACGTGAAACATGAGGGAAGGACACTTGCAAAGGACACAATACTTGATTATCTTTTATACTCAAAAAATGCATGTTTCATACACAAGGCGCCAAGAGAGGACATCAAGGGGAAAAAGGTGCTTGAACACAATGAAAAATACTTCCTGGTTGACCATGGGTTCTACCAGGCAAGATTTGGTGAAATAGAAAACATGGGCTCGATCCTTGAAAATATTGTATACATTGAGCTACTCAGAAGAGGTTACGATGTGAAAGTTGGAATGATCGGCAAAAATGAAATAGACTTCGTCTGCAGAAAGGACAAGGAAAAAATCTATATTCAGGTTACATATCAATTGGAAAATGATGAAACTAAGGACAGGGAATTTTCAGGACTTGAAAAAATCAACGACAACTTTGACAAGTACGTATTGAGCATGGACAAGCTGGACTTTTCAGGAAACGGACTGAAACACAGAAACATCATAGACTTCTTGATTTCTGAGTATATACATTAACAAAATCATTTCAGATTACTTTAAATCAAATAACAACCATAATATCATTATCGGCCATGTGGTGATAGAATGCCAAACTACAGAAAGGAACTTTTGGACGCCAAGAAGGCATACAAGGCAAAGGACTATGAGGTAGCCTATGAGATTTACTCCAATCTATATGGTGAGGCTCCATTTGACAATTCGACCAGGTACTCCTATGCATGGACAATCTACCAGCTGAAAATCAGGGATTACCAGTCAAGAGATGAGCTTATGGAATCCGCTGAACTGGTAACCGAATTGACCCGCCAGAACAACCTCAACTTCACCAAGATGTGCGTATACACAATGAGCGTGTTCAAGGTCCTGAAACTCCTATACTATGAAAGGGAATATGATGAGCTTCCCCACTGGCTTGATAAGATCAACCCGGACCTTCTTGACCAGGTCAGATACAATAGGAATGGCGAGATGTATCCGTCAAACATGGAAAGCTATTACGTCTGGGCGTCAGTGACATATCTCAAGCTTGAGGACTATGAGAAGTGCATAGAGGTTTCAAGGCGTGCCCTTTCAAAGCTGAACAAGTTCACACACAACAACGCCGAGTTCTTCCAGTGGAGGCTTGCAAAATCCCTTCGCCAAATCGGGGAGTATGAGCAGTCCCTGAAGTTTTTGAAAATCATCCAGCTTGACGAGTGGTATATAGACAAGGAGATTGCCGAAAACTATTATGCCCTGAACGATAAAAATCAGGCATTGGAGCATGCCGTCAAGGCTGCCCTTAAAGGCGGGCCGATGGACATGAAGTACAACCTTTACCGACTGATTGCAGAGATTCTATATGAAACCGACCCTGAAATGGCACTGAAGCATGACGAGCTTTGTGACTTGATTTTAAACGAGGAAAGTGAAGGTAAAATTGAGCTTGAAAGTGAATTGGTTGATTTCTGGAATGTTTTAGTCAGGGATTTTAACTAATTTTTTTTTAATAATGTTTTGCATTTTAGGTTTATTTTATATTATATAAATGTTTTTGAAGTGCACAATTGCACAAAATCGCACTTCCAGTACTTTAAATATAAATTAATGACTATTTATCTTCATGACAAGTCAAATAGTTGTGTTGAACAAAAAAAATCGTTTGCATTAAGTGAGTCTACACTGATTCTCGATGGATTCAAATCATATGATGGCGAAGAGAAGATATTCAAAATTTCAGACAAACTTTCAGCTGTGATTTTGGTTTCTGGAAATGGTAGGTTGGATAAGCAAAAATTTAACCTAACCGAATCAATATTTGCCTTAAGATATCAAAACCTTAATATACTACTTAATAGTAACTTGTGTATAACAGGGTGTGATAACATGATAACATGCGACGTATGCGGACACTTGAACAGCCCAGAAAGGGCTACATGTGCAAATTGCGGGTCTGATTTGTCAGACAGTCCGGACTGGGACATATATGACATAGATGACTTCGGCGATGACATGCTTGACTTTGACGATGCGGAAGAGCTGGGATACGTTGATCCCGACGACTACGAATGAGGTGAAAACATGTGGGAATGCGAATACTGCGGTGAGATGAACGACGACGACACAGACGTTTGTGAAAACTGCGGCTCAATCTATGGAGTGAACATGGGTTGGGTTGGCGAAAACTGCTGATGGTTTTAATATATAATGTTCAAATCGATACGATATACCAAAATCCATATTGGATTTTGCCTTCAATTTTTAATTTTTCATCATTTTTTCTTATTTTGTTTAATTTTATTCCAATAATGGAATTAAGATAATATATTTATTCTAAAACAATACATATTATTATGGAACTTAAAAATTTTTTTAAAAATTCTTCAAACGATACATATAATCAAAACATGGATCTGCTTGAGGACTATGACCTTATCACCCCGTTGGGTTCTCCAAGCAAGCTGTTTTTGAAATTCCTGAAATCCAAGAAACTGGAAATCAAGGATGATGAGCTCACAGTTGAGATTATAGAGGAGTTTGAGGATTCCATAGATTCCATAAACCTCAAGGTCTCAAAGATTCAGAAGGAAAAGGAGGCCATATTCAAGCAGCAAAAGGTATGGATTAACATCCTTCAGGAAGATGAATGGGTCGGAACAGATTTGTTCCTGCGCCATGACGGAATAGATGTCGACGCCACGGGAGAAGAGCTTTCCTACTCCGAAATGGTCGATATTGAGATATCAGATGGGGGATGGTCCAAAAACAGGTTCACCATCGCCACATATGATGAGGATTTTGTCTTTGAAATCAACGAGAACAAGGCGATTCCACTTAAGGAAATCCTAGAGGACAACATCTCACACCAGAATCATGACGAGTTCGATGACTTGCTTGAGCTTTATGCCCTTTTTGATGAGGGAAAGATTTCAGAAGAGGAACTGGAAGTCAGAAAGGCCTTGATTTACAGCGATGACGCCTACTGCACAAACTGTGGCCACAAGCTGGATGTCGATTCAGATTTCTGCTCCAACTGTGGGCATGAAGTTGAAAAATGAATGTAATTTCGGCTAAATCGGTAATGCTGATGGATTGAATAGGTATCTATGTTTCATGATGCTAATCTTATTTGAGTAAGATTAGCCCTTATTGTTTTCGATTATTTCAAGTATCATGGTTCCCAAATCGGTGATTTGATATATTCTTCCCTTTTTTGCCTTTTCATTTCTGCAGATGACAAGCTTGTTGTCTTTAAGGTCATTCAGTGCGGTAGATATCTGATAGTCTCTGAGTTTGGTCTTTTGTGTTATTTCTGATGGCATTAAAAATTCTTTTTCCAATGATTTTAGCGTTTTGTACCTTGATTGGGATATCTTGATATGTCCGATTAGTTCCCATATTTCGTCTTCATCAAAGTTGCTTTTCATGTATATCTTTTTTATTTAACATTAATCACTTTATTATTTTTTAGATTATTTTCATTTTATTTTACTTTACTTGTATTTATTAACAACTTATAAATATGGTCTTTTTTTAAACTATTAAATAAGACTATAAATAAATATAACTCCGTGATTACAATGATAAATGCAGCAATTACCAATAATTATCTAAAGGATATTATCTTTGAAGTTAAGGATTATCTCGATGATGGCAAGGATGTTCCTGAAAATCTCTTTGTCAGGCTGGTCAAGGAGCTTGGAGTGTCAAGCCTTTTGATTCCGGGCGTCATTGAGGATGAAACCCTCAACTTTGAAATTCTTGTTTCAGATGATGATGAAAAAAACGTTCTTCCCTTGTTCTGTGACTATGGGGAGTTTGTCGACTATTACGGTGACGAGCCGGAATTCGACCCGATACCAAACAATATAGAGTTCTATGTTGACCTGCTTAGGGACAATGGTTTTGACGGACTGATAATCAACCCTGCAAATGAGGACTTGTTCATGGGATCAGACTTGCTTTTTGAAATTCCCTTCTCACTCAATGTCGAAATCAAGGATAATTTTGAAGGATATGGTCCGGACAAGCTATTGGACATTGCTCAAGGCGTCACCAACGACTCATTGGTTGAGTTTATGAGAAACGGTGGAGACAGCTTTGAGGCCCTCATGATTGAGCTTACTAAAGCAAACCTTCTCAACGTCATTGTCAGCGACGAGGACCTGTCAAAATATGCTGTCGACGGTGTTATCTCCGTCAGGGATTCGGGGGATTTCACATTGTGCACAACAGGCGATGACGAAAGCCAGTTCGGAATACTCTTCACCGCCAAGGATGCGATAACACAGACAATCGATGATGAGTCCGGCCTGCATTACTATTACCAGCTTGCCATGTTCGACGATTTCATGAAATTCATCCTCCAAAGCGATATGGATGGGATAATCATAAATCCCGGCATGGATGACTATCTGATTTCAAGGGAGTACCTTCTTGAGGCCTATGGCGGACTTGATTATGGAAACCCTAGTTTTAAAAATGCAATAGATTATGCATTTTTACTATAATTTCTTTTTTTCAACACAACTTATATTATATAGATTTCAATAAAATATTTATCATGATAGAGTGGACAGTTTGCAACAATTGCGGAAAGATTCTGGATAGCTCCCAATCCACATGCCCCACATGTGGGCAGGATGTTGAGAAAATAGGCATGGAATACCTGAAAAATGAGTTGGTCAAGCTAAAGTTCCTGGTCAACACCCTAAACATTTTCAAGCCATACTGCGAGACAATAAGCGACTTGAACGTGTCAATCGAAAGTGTCATACTTGATGACTTGTTCAAATGGTTCACATATCTCGGATTGGGTGACGGAGTAATTACAGACAATGAGCTTGAATTCATCAACACGCTATTGGATGCCAGCTACTCAAAAGAGGATATAATGGAACTGTCCGATTTGAAACTTGACTCCACTCAACTCTTATCCTTCAAATGCCTTGAGGAGCTCGACTCATTCGGAAGGACCTTTGACATGAACAACATAAACTCCCCGAATGAGCTTTACGAATGCTACAAGCTTTTCGGAAAGTTCTTCATTACAGTCGACAACCGGCTTGATGATAATGTCCTTGGGGCCTATGAAGACTACATTGTCCTTTTAAAGGAGCAATATGGAAACGTCACAGACAGACCAATCAGCCTCAATTTGGGTTCTGATGAAGATGTTCCCGAAGAGGAAGAGGAATCACTTGAGGACTGCATGGATGAGCTCAATAGGTTGATAGGTCTTGAGAATGTCAAAAAGGACGTCAATTCACTGATCAATCTTGTTCAAATCAGAAAGATTCGCCAATCCCGTGGAATAAAGCAGCCTTCAATGAGCCTTCACCTGGTGTTCAGCGGAAACCCAGGAACCGGAAAGACCACTGTTGCAAGGCTCCTTTCAAAAATCTACAATAAGATCGGAATCCTATCCAAGGGCCACCTGGTTGAAACCGACAGGTCAGGACTTGTGGGAGGATATGTCGGTCAGACTGCAATAAAAACCCAGGATGTAATCAAGTCCGCAATGGGAGGAATACTGTTCATCGATGAGGCATACAGTCTTGCAACAAGCAGCGAAAACGACTATGGAAAAGAGGCCATTGACACCATATTGAAGGCAATGGAGGACAATCGTGATGACCTGATAGTGATTGTGGCAGGATACACACAGCTGATGGATAACTTCCTTCATTCAAATCCCGGTCTCGAGTCACGTTTCAACAAGTTCATCGAATTCAAGGACTATGATGCAGATGAGCTCTATGACATATTCATGCTGATGGCGGGGGAGGCCAACCTCACAGTCGACGATGCAGGTGAGGAGTATCTAAGGCAGTATTTTGACAGGATGGTTGACAACAAGCCTGACAACTTTGCAAATGGAAGGGCGGTCAGGAACCTATTTGAAGAGGTTCTTACAGCACAGGCAAATCGCCTGGCGCCCCAAAAGGAAATAACTGATGAAGAATTGAATACCTTAACATATGAAGATTTTCTAGTTGATGAAGATGAAGACTAAAACTTGTGTGAAATGCGGAAACGAAGTGGATGTCGCTACACGCTATTGTGCCAAATGCGGCGGCAGTGATTTTAGACAAAGGGCGGAAGTCGTAAGAAAGGGCAAACCGTCCCGGATACATAAGATATTCTATTGGGACTATGACGGCCAGTACGTGATTTCAAAGTCAAAGGTGGCTGCAATAATCACATTCATAATATGGTTCCCTTTAAACCTTCCATTCGCTCCGGCGGCGATGTTCTTTGTTGGATTGATATTTGCATTTATCGTATTTTTAATAGGATTTGCACTGAAGACCATACTTCCAAAGCCTTCACAGGTAGTATTGAACCACAATGACTACGGGCTTTTCACCGATTTGAAACATCTGTTCTTATACTGGCAGAATAAGCGCACAGGGGAATTCGTACTTGCAAAGACAAAGGTAATAAGTTTAATACTCTTTGTGCTGTTCACAATGTTCGCATTGACATTGCCTATAACAACAGCCTTTGCATCAGTCGTTTTCGGATTGGTGTTGGACACTCCGGCATTCCTTATAGGTACTGCAATCCACAAGTTCACAAATCCGAATCCTGTCAATCCTAAAAGGGAAATACCAAAACAGAAGGAAATTCCTAAACCGGATAAGGCTCCAAAAACAGAGCCTGCTTCTGAAGAGATTTCTGAAGAAAGCGTGATTTCAGGATATGGCTACTATAAGGACAAAATCAATGCGCTGTCAAAAGAGTATTCCCAGAAGGAAGCTCATACCCGTGACTTGATTGAAAAGCGTTTCGCTCCTCCGCAATTGACATACACCAGATTCATAGGAGTGGTTGACAAGTCAACAAAAATGTTCAATGAACAGGCTGATTCAGCATTGACAATGATTGACCTTGCTAGCGAATACTCATCAAAGGTTGAAAACGAAATCAAGTCAAAAATAAACATTATGGAAACAATCATAGACAAGATGGATGACCTTACCAATGAGCTTGTCCTGACAATGGAAAAGTCAGATGACAATGAAGTCAAAAGCCTATTTGAGGACATGTCAAATCTGATTAGCTCAGTCAACGATTATGACTAAATACTTTTCAAATGCTCTTTGGTTAACCTTTAAATACACTTCGGATAAAATATTTCTATGAATAAATTGATGGATTGGCAGTACAGCGACTATTCAAAAATCGATCCTGCGGCTCTAAAGCATTTCCCATTCGACAATCCAAGGGATGCTCAACTTGAAACAATCTCAGAAATCATTGACGCCATCAATCAGGGATTCAAATACATTATTCTTGAAGCGGGAACCGGTACGGGAAAATCAGCCATAGCCGCAACGCTTGCAAACATATACGATTCATCATACATTTTAACCATCACCAAACAGCTTCAGGACCAATACCTAAAGGACTTTGAGGATTTCACTTTAGTCAAGGGAAGGTCCAACTTCAAGTGCAAAAGCTATCTTGAGGACAATGTGCTTCAGTCATGCGATGAGGGAAAGTGCATCGTCGAGGGCCACATGTGCAAGTATTCCATGAAAAACGAGAACCCTCCGACATGCCCCTATTACCGTCAAAAGTGCATTGCCCTAAACTCCAAGTCAGTCATTGCCAACTACCACTACATGTTTCTGGAGCTCAACTACGTCAAGGATTTCACAAAAAGGGACTTGCTCATCTGTGACGAGGCCCATAATCTGGAATCCATGCTGATGACTCAATTGAAACTTGAATTTTCAAAAAAGGAGCTTAAGGAATACATCAAATATGACCTGACCTATGATGAGATTTATGACTTGAACAACGGATCATACTCGGATTGGATACATTTCATAGAGGAGATAAAATCCAAATACATCAAGGAGCTGAGCAAGATTGAGAACGTATCCAAGGTAGAGCTTCTTCAAAAGATCTCATCCCTAAAACAGAAGATAAATGACTGCAACCGCTTCATAACAAACATCAACTTCGACCCCCACAGCTGGATAGTGGACTTTGATGAGGAGTTTGAAATATTGGAGTTCAAGCCAATCAAGATAGAAAACTATGCAGTAAACTCATTGTTTGACTATGCCGACGTTTGCCTCTTTATGAGTGCGACAATACTTGATTATAATCTCTTTGCCAAATGGCTGGGAATACCTGCTGACGAGATTTATGCGATTAGAAGAAAGACACCCTTTGACAACAGGAGAAATCCGATAATTGTGCCAAGCGGGTACAACCTGTCAAGATTCAACATCAAGGTTAATGCTCCAAAAACAATAGGGCTAATAGAGAAAATACTCAATGACCATAAGGGCGAAAAGGGAATAATCCATACGGTAAGCGGACAGTGCATGAGCTATCTGATGGATAATGTCAATGACAATCGTCTTATTGCCCACAACAACAAGAACCGTTCTGAAGTTCTTGAAGAGTTCAGGCAAAGTCCAAATCCTCTGGTTCTCGTTTCCCCGTCAATGGATGAGGGGGTCGACTTGCCTGGAGACGAATGCAGGTTTCAGATAGTCTACAAGATTCCATATCCTGATCTTGGAAGCAAGCAGGTCAAGGCGCGCATGCAGATAGACAGCGACTGGTATGACTATAAGACCAGTTTGAGGCTTGTTCAGACACATGGTCGTGGAATGAGATATGAGGATGACTTCTGCAAGACATATTTCATAGACAATCGATTGAAGAACTATGTTTTATCGTCAAAATTCATTCCGCAGGATTTCAAGAATCTTATTAGTCCGCATGACAACGTAAAGACAAACATGTTGATTGTAGAGGGTGAAAACTACCTGAAAGGCAATGACTTGGAAAAAGCCATTATGCATTTCAAAAAGATGATTTATGATGATGTTGATGATTATAGGGTTTACCTTAACCTGTCAAGGGCATATCATGAAACCAGCCTTTATGAGGAGGAGCTTCAGGTGATATTCCAGTACCTGTCAAATCATCCGACAGACTTCAAGCATTTCAAGAAGAGCCTGGAGATGCTGGAGGCAATGGGATATTTCGACCTTGCCCAGATGGATTAGCAAAACTTGTAAATATAATTTTCAATAAACTAATATCATGACCAATCATAAGCATCTGAGAGTTGTAATTGAGGATATCTACTCAAACAACAATAAACTGAACGAGAATTTGGCTTTGAAACTAATCAATGAATTCAGATATTCCAACCTGTATATTGCAGCTCGAAAGGAGAACAACACCTTGAATTTCATCACTTATGATTATGAGGACCTTAAGCTCACCGCACTTTTCACAGACCCTGACGAGTTCAACAAGTTTCACCATGAGGGGGATGTGCAGCTGCTTCAGAACTCCTTTGAACTTTATCAAAACATTCTCAAGACAACAGACATCGATGGATATATATTGAATCCCTCTTCTGAGAAATATCTCTTTACAAAGGAATTCATTTTGACAATATCCAATATCCCTAAGACAAGTTTTTACACAACCGATGCCTATTCGGGAGAGGAACTGTATGAGATGTATAGGTCCATTGACAATTCCGAGCTTGAGGAATACATTTCAGACCGCAATAATGTTGGCGATTATGAGGGATTGTTTGAACAGCTTTCCAATTCCCAGCCATTGACAATGATGGTTAGCGACATTGAAATCAATGAGGACATCATTGACTTAAAGAAAACCGGTCCTGTCGCCGGAATGTACACGGACAAGGTTGGAGGGATATATGTGACAATATTCTCATCAACAGACAAGATGAAATCAGTCAACACACAGAAGTTCAAGTACTCACAGCTTGTCAATCTTGCAATGCTTGTGAATTATGTTTTGAGTGAGGATTTGGACGGCATAGTCTTGAATCCCGAAAGCGACAACGTTCTGATTCCAAGATCAGTTCTTTTGAAATATTCCCTCGGTTTTGAAAGGTATGCCAATGATTTGAGATTGTGCGACACTCTCTACTACATGTTTGGATTGGATTAAAAAATTTTAATAATCACTTTTTTTAATATAATTTATTATGTCAGAATTATCCGAGTTAATCAAAATTAATAAGAATATAGAAGAGCAGAACGAAGAAATAATTCGTCTTTTGAAAAAAATAGCAGGGGAAAGTGAGTATGACAGTGGGAATCCTCTAGGCTATGTTCATTTGGAGTCACCTTATGAAAAGGCTGCTCAGGAGGATATTGATATGCCTCCTGTTTTAAACGACAGCCTTGATGTTGGTGAAGTGTATTTTATAGAACAAGACATCTTCAAAGTATCCATCAAAAATAATGAAGTAATGGTCGATAATTTAACAGGAGATAGTGAATGTGTTGATTCTTCTCTTGCGGAAATTGTTGCAAATGAATCCATTAAAAGAAATCTTAGTTTGGAAGATGGTACAGTAATACTGACTGAGACAACTAATGGAATGTTGCCGCAAACCATTAAGAAATGCATAGATGCGCAAGGCAAGAAGGCATTCCTTCCATGGGGACAGTCCCTTGAACTTGTTGGGGCACCTCAAAACTTGCAGACCATGATTCAAATAGATTTATACAGGACAAGCGAACAGCTGATTGAAAAACTGTTCGATTAAAAAATCAATTTAATTTATCTGGTAAAGGTTAAGATTACATAATTAGGTGATTGGATGTTAAGGGATCTCTCAAAGTTTTTAAAAGTGGATGAAGAAAAGGAAAATGCAATCCAGGATTTGCTTTTTAAATCACAGCATACAATGCTAAGAAGCAAGAAATTGGTTTTTGCTGAAGAAAGAATGGAAATGTGTGAGAACCTTGAATTCGCTCCGTTCACCAAGTTTTGTCCGAAATGCCATCGAGAGTATCCCATGGATGAAAATGTCTGCTATGAATGTCTGGTGGCATTGAAAGACCTCTCGGAAAAGACTCCGATCCATGACATCGAATCAAAACCTATATTCAGATTCTCCGGTGAAAATTCTTTAGATGACTTTGAAAGCATATTTTGCGAGTCAAATGTTGAAAAGGTCAATGAATTCAACATCAACATGAATGATTTGGAAAAAATCATAAGAAACATCAAATTGACTTCACTCAGGAATCTGGATGAGCTGATTAATGACAACTATGTTGACTTGAATGGCATAACCATTTTAGAGAAGGTGTTGCTGTTCACAAAGACTTTTGTCAATGTTGAATACAAGTCATACGGCCAGCAGCTTGGATATTTTGAATTTGAAACCGTAACAATCGATGACAGGCAGACTGCTTCGCTTCAAATCACCACGATGATACATGAGCTTTCACATTTTCTTTTAAAGGAGATTCTTGTTGGCGTCCTATGCAAATTGCTTGACTGTGCAAGCAACAGGTTCATCGACGTTATTGTCACATATGTTTTGGCTTACAGCAATTTCACACAGCTGATAGATGAATATTCCGCACACTGCTGCGAAGGCAGATTCACTGTCTACGGATATCAGGACTACTCATCATTCCTCAATATCATCGCCCAGATGGACGGGGAGATGAGCAGGGATGAAATAGAGATTACCAAATCCATTGGAAATACGTTTGCAAACGCAATAAAGGACATCCTTGAAATATTCATCGATAGGGATTTGCGGGAGGACATTAAAAGTAATTTCTTGAACTACCACTATGAAAGCCCAAATTATGAGATGCTTAAACTGGAAAACTGTGAAATGTTGACCGATGAGGGTTTTCTAAAGGCCATTTGGCTGATTATTTCAGAAGGCTTTGCTGCGGCAGGCGAAAATTTAGAAATTTTAAATGATTATCTTGAAGAGGTTAAATAATGAATGTTAAACAAATGATTATAAACTTAAATAAGGAGCATACAGGAGCTGAAATTGATATTGAAGATGCATTATTGACAATTATAACCAAATTCCAATTGTTCGAACCGTGCAACTACCTGTCCGAAGACGACGATTGGCTCAATGTTGCAATCATATCCATTGAGGATTCAAGCATTTCCCAACCGCTATGCATTCGCAAGAGCGAAATAACAACATTCGGTCTGTTCAACCGTGAAGAGATTGAATTGAATGTATCACCACAGCAAGGATCAGAGGACCTATACCAATGAAAGAGCTTATTTTTAAAGATGACTTTGACGTTGAGGAGGTCACGGATAAGATAAACAGTGTCATGTCAAAGTGGTCTGTTCAACTTCTCGACATCAACGGACCAAATTGGATAGTCTATAACTATGAAATGGAAGTCAAGTACCTTTTCCAGTTTCAGGTAAACTTCTATGACCTTGAAACACGCATAAAATTAGAAGATTTAAAATTAAATGTCATCCATCACATCGAATCTCTAAAGGATGAGACAACTTATAGGGATAACCTGACAAACGCAGTGTTTTTCTAAAATAAAAAAAGTAAGAATTAAATAAGATCATTTAATTCTTGTGTTGTAATATCTTACACCATCGGTATCGTAAGTGTACCATCTGTCTACTTCATCATCATATCCTTCACCGATAACAGTCACGTATGAATCAGTTTGAGGATTGTAGACTCTATAGGTAGCATTACTTGCGTTGGTGTCATTTCTTTTGGAATTGTCTCCAACAACAGTGTTGTTAGTTGCATTACCATTCTCGTCAATCATTATAACGTCTGTAGTGTTGTTTGCATCTGTTGAGTTTGTGATGTTGTTAACATCAGTAGCTTGTTGATTGCCGGTGCTGATAATGTATGCACTCACTGCAATAAGAGCAATTACTAGAATTGCAATAGCAATTAAAATGATTTTTTTCTTATCCATTAAAATCACCTAATAGTTATATTTGTCTTATCTAGTATATATTAGTCACTAACATCATAATCGTCAATCATCACATAATTGAACTCGGGATGTTTTTCCTTGATTTCTTTTAGGATATTTGCCTTTACGGCCTCACGGTCTGCATCAAAGTCAACGATGATATCGAAAGTGATTGTCTTTTCATCCTCATAGACGATGAAACCGTGTATCTCCAGCACTTCCTCATATTTTGAGGCGATATGATACAGGTCGTCACGTATGTTGCTGTATGTGTTGTTGTGAGCGTAAATTCCAACTGTAAGAATTATGGAGAATTCCTTGAAGATTTTAAGTGAAATCTGTCTTGAGAGCTTTTGGATGTCCAGTGCGGTCAAGTCATCATCGATTTCAACATGGACTGACCCCTGCATGTCCTCAGGTCCGTAGTTGTGAAGGCTCAGGTCATATGCGCCGTAGACTCCAGGAACCTCAAGGATTGAAGTCTTGATTTTGCGGGATAGCTCTGAGTCGACCCTTGCACCGATCATGCTGTCCAGGGTTTCCCTAAGCATGTCTATACTTGCTTTTATGATTACTATGGAAATGATCACTCCCAGAATTCCCTCAAGTGATATGTGGAAGAATATTGAGATTATTGCAGCAACCAATGTTGAAAATGAAAGGATCGCATCAAAGAACGCATCGCTTCCGGATGCGACAAGTGCCTGTGAGTTTATGTCCTCACCGACGCGTTTGACGTACTGTCCCAATACGAACTTTACAACTACCGCAACAGCAACGATTATTAGGGAAACTGTTGTATAGTTGGTTACGTCTGGAGTGAATATCTTTGGCCAGGACTCCATGAACGCTGTGATACCTGCCCACAGCACAATGGCTGCAATTATCACTGATGAGAAATACTCGATACGGCCGTAACCGTAAGGGTGGTCCTTGTCAGGTGCCCTTCCAGCAAGCTTTGCTCCGATTATTGTGATTATTGAGGATAATGCATCGGTCAGGTTGTTTACCGCATCCAATGTGATTGCAATGGAATTTGTTGCAATACCCACAAATGCCTTGAATGCAACCAGAATGAGGTTTACTACAATTCCAATAATGCTTGTCTTAACTATTTTGTCTTGCCTTGACATGATTAAATATTCATTTTTTATAAATTTAAATCTATTTTTTTTTAAAGTGGATAAAGTATTATTAACTATGAAAACAAATATATAATTACGTATAAATTAGGTGCAGTTATGTATAAAAAAATATTATTACCAACAGATGGTTCAGCGTATGCAGACCAGGCAGTCGAAAGAGTAACAAAATTAATTGCTGATGATGGCGAAATCATTGTATTGTCCGTTGCTGGTAAATTAACTTCAAGTGCATTTCAAAGTCGTAAAAAGGTTAAAAAAGTAAATGAAAGAATGAAAAAGGAAGCGGAAGTCGCTGTTAAAAACATGGTGGCTAAATTCGATGATGATTTGAATGTCAAGTCCATGGTAAGGATAGGTTTTCCGGCTGAAGAGATCAATAAGGCTGCATGCGAGGAAGGTGCTGATTTGATAGTAATCTCATCTTCAGGTAAAAGCGGCCTTCACAGATTTATTCTGGGAAGCGTTACCGAAAAGGTTCTAAAGACAGCAGACATTGATGTTTTACTTGTTCACAATGATTAGGTGGTTTGATGGTTAAGGTTAAGTCAATTATCGTTCCAGTAATAGTGATCTTGATAATATTGGTTGCTGCTTTTGTATTCATACAGGCCAATGCCCACAATACCAAGGTTGAAGTAATCAGCAATTCAACATTGAAAAATGGGGATGCGGTTCAAATAGTTCTGAAAGACGAGTACAGAAACGTCTATCCTAATGAACAGATTCACATCAAGATTCTGGACGACCACGGATGGGCGGATAATTATGACGTCACTACAGACAATGAGGGTCAGGCTTCAGTAGTGCTGTCAACATTTGAAAATGGAAATTACACAATTCACACTAACTACAACGGAACCCTATTCAATAAGGCTTACCATGGTGTGGATTCATTAGCTATCGATGATGGATACTGATTCCATCAATATTTATTTTTTTTGTGATTATTATGGGTTTTAAATCTAAATTGCTTAATTTTAAAGAGTGTGCTGTAAATTCAATGATTTACAAGACATATTATGATGATGATTTGGATGAAAAACTCGTCTATTTTGAATCCCGTGACGGGCTTGATTTTACAGGAAACATTTTCAGGATAGTTGAGGAACTCTCAACAGGCAAGTATGGCGATTATAAAATTCATGTCCATGCAAAACCTAATGTTGTGGATAAAATCAAGGAATTTAAGAAGAATTACAATTTGAAAATCGACAAGATCATCACCAAAGAGGCAGTCGCAACCAGGACCCTTGAAAAGGCAAAATACATTTTCACAGACTCCGGAATCAGACCAAAATATGTCAAAAAGCAAGGTCAGGTATTCGTCAACACATGGCATGGAACCCCATTGAAGGTCATGGGTGCTGACAATGTTGCAGAGGAGCACAGGTTGGGAAATGTGCAACATCCCTTGCTTTCAAGCGATTATTTATTGTATCCTAATTATTACATGAAGGAAAGGATGCTTGAGTCATACATGATAGACAAGGTCTTTCCAGGAAGGATAGTGATGGAAGGCTATCCGAGAAACAGCGTATTCCTGAAGGATTCCTGGCTTAAGGAAAAGTTAGAGTTAACTGACAAGGAAATATTTGTCTACATGCCTACATTCAGGGGAGTTCTGATGGACCGTGATGACGACGGGCAGAAAAACGACGTTGAGGAGATTCTAACCAGATTGGATAATGAACTGAAGGACAACCAGATTCTATATGCAAAGCTGCATGTTCTAAACGAGTCCCAAATCGACTTTGAAAAGTTCTCTAACGTAAGGCCGTTTCCACAGGGCTATGAGATATATGACGTTCTGAACATGGCGGATGTGCTGATAACAGATTACTCAAGCGTATTCTTTGATTTTGCAAATACAAGAAGAAAGATTATTTTATTCAACTATGATGAAGAGGATTACATATCCTATAGGGGATTTTACAGGCCATTGGATTTGCTGCCGTTTCCAAAGGTTCAAACAATAGAAGAACTTGTTGAGGAGATGAATTCTCCAATAGATTATGATGTTGAAGGATTCATCGAAGAGTTCTGTCAATTCGACAATGCAGACGCTAGCGAAAGGCTCTGCAGACACATATTCCTTAATGAAAAAGTGTGCGTTGAGGAAAAAATTGAAAACGACAATCCGAACATCCTGATATTTGCAGGTGCACTTTACAAGTTCGGAATAGCTTCAGCATTGTTTAACCTGCTGAATAACGTCGACAGGACAAGATATAACTTTTTCATAACATTCAAGCAGTGGGAGGAAAACATCCTGCAAAACCATGAGGAGATCTTTGGCCTGATACCGGATAACGTCCAGGTGCTTCCGATAAGGTTCAATCTGATACCCACCGTCAAGGAAAAACTTGACTACAACAAGTTTTACCTGTCTGATGATAGGATGGACTGTCCAGATAAGCTAAAAAACCTCTTCAAGAGGTCATTTGACAAGCAATTCGGAAGCGTTGAATGGGACATGGTCATTGATTTTGACGGATATAACCATGATGAGACATTGATGTTTACCTCAAGCGACTTCAAAAGCAGCGTATGGGTTCACAATGACATGATTTCTGAAATAAAAACAAAGCACAACCAAAATCCAAATGTTTTAAGGGAGGCATACTCATCAGCGGATAATGTATGTGTTGTGTCTCCAAGTCTCATAAAGCCGACAAGTGAAATAAGCGGTCGTGAAGACAACATTCGCGTTGTCCACAACCTCAACGACTATGAATCAATTCTTAAAAGGTCAGATGAAAAGCCGCACCTTGATGAAAACACGGTTGTTTACAACAACGACATCGAATCCGTTTTGAGCAAGAATGAATTTAAGTTTATCACAGTCGGAAGATTTTCACCTGAAAAGGGTCATGAAAGACTGATATATGCATTCAATGAATTCTGTAAGGAGTACATCGGCGCCCAATTGATCATCATCGGAGGATATGGGGATGAATATGATAGGACCTGCAAGCTTCTTGATTCAATTGAATACGGTGATAATGTTACATTGATAAACAACATCTCAAACCCTATGCCGATTATTAGGGAATGTGACCTGTTCATATTGTCATCTTATCATGAGGGATGGCCTATGGTATTGATGGAGGCAGACACATTGTGCATTCCAATCATATCAACAGACATTCCCGCAACACGTGCAATGGGAGATTATGCTGGATGTATCGTTGAAAACTCCATGGAAGGCATTCTCAGGGGAATGCATGATTTTGTAGATGGCAAGGTGACCTGTAACAATTCAGATTTTGAAGAATATAATGAAAACGCTGTAAATGAGTTTTATAGCCTTTTAAAAAATTAAATTTATATATATTAACTGATAAAAACATTCATAATGGGGTGTACAATGTTTTCTCGAAAAGAAGAACAAATAAAAAAAGAAGATTTAATCCCTCGTAAGGATTATGATAAATTAAATGATTTAGTCAAAGTACATCAAGATTATTTGAATAATATTTTCGTATTCTATAAACTAAAGCCAACTCCATATTTGCAGAGCCTTCGTGATTTGTCCTATGAATTCCTAAGGCTTTTTGACAATATCTGCAAAAAATATGATTTGGACTATTGGATGGCTTATGGGTCATTGCTTGGTACCGTAAGGCACAATGACTTTGTTCCATGGGATGATGACTTGGACGTTGGAATGATGAGAAAGGACTATATGAAGCTAATTGAAGTAATAGAGTCTGAAATCGAAGCAAACAATTTGGAAAATTTCAAGTGCGCATATAAGATTGACAAGCATGACAAGGTTTCCAAAAGATGGTTCCAGATAAGCTATTACTTGCCTGACTACAATAGGAAAGTGATTGGAATAGACATTTTCCCTCATGATTTTATTGATGGCGAGGCAAGTGATGACTTTGAGGACAGGTATTACGATTCAAGAGCCAAATTCTATGACAGAAGAAAGAAATCGGATGATATGGATAAAATCACCCAACAGTTGTATGATGAATTGAATCTGAGCATGGAGCCTCAGGAATACTTTACCCATGGGGTGGAAAGTGTGCATGGAAAAGTGAACATGTTCAAGTTCCAGATTATCGAGACTAAAGAGCTGTTCCCTCTTCAAAGGGCAGAATTTGGAAAGATAGATGTTCCTATTCCAAACAATCCTCCGTTCTTTTTAAAATCCACTTATGGTAATAAATTTATGAGAATACCTAAAAAGATACGTGCTCATGGACGTTTAGCTTATTTCCATGAAATTGAAGGAATTATTGAAAGATTCAATGGTCTCAGTGAAGATATCAGAAAGGTAAATGATAGTTATGGTTTTTAATCCTTTTAAAAGAAATAAGAAAGAAAACATAATAGATGGCGATTATGTAACTAGAAAAGAGTTCAACAGACTTAAAAGGCAGATTGACACTCATCAGGATTACTTGAATAACATTTTCATATTCTATGAGCTGGAACCAACCCCATTTTTAGAGGAAATGCGTACACTCTCCTATGAACTGTTGACATTTTTCGACAATGTATGCAAGAAATATGGCTTGGAGTACTGGCTCGATTACGGAACATTGCTGGGGGCAATTCGCCACAGGGATTTCATTCCCTGGGATGATGACCTTGATGTTGGAATGATGAGAAAGGACATATTGAAATTGGCTGAGGTCTTCCAATCAGAAATAGACGGCAACGGATTGGAAAATGTTAACTGCGCATATAAGATTGACAAGCATGACAAGGTTTCCCAAAGATGGTTCCAGATTAACTTCAAACGCCCTGAATTCAAGGGAAAATTTGTAGGAATTGACGTTTTCCCGTATGATTATATCGAAGATCCAAAAAACATTGAAGACAAGTATTATGATTCAAGAGCCAAGTTCTATAAAAGAAGGCAGGACGGAATGGATATCAATGATGTTGTTGATGAGCTTTTCAGCGAGCTCAATTTGAGTTTTGAAAGGCAGGATTATATCGTTCCCGGTGTTGAAAATGTTCGTGGAAAAGTGAATATCTATCCGTTTGCGGTCATGGAGACTGATGACGTTTTCCCGACACATAAGGTTAAATTCGGAAAATCCTCATTATCTGCACCTAAGGACTCTCATGGTTATATCAAGAAAGTTTACGGCAAAAGGTATATGGAAATTCCATCCAAAATCAGGGATCACGGCCGTTTGAACAGGTATGTGAAACAGCCTCACATCATGGACATGCTCAAGGAATCAAATGCGATGCTTAAAAAAGCTAATGAAAACTTTAAATTTTAATCAAGGGTTAATATGTTTGACATATTCAAGAAGAAAAAGGAATCTGAAGCTCCTGATTATCCCACTAAAAAGGAGTTCAACGAATTGAAAAGGTTGATTGATACCCAACATGACTTTTTAAATAACATTTACCTGTTTCATGAGTTTGATAATGGATATTACATGGAGCTGATGAGAAGCATTTCATTTGAACTCTTTAAGTTTTTCAATTACGTATGTGAAAAGCACAATATTGAGTATTGGCTCGATTTTGGAACTTTGCTGGGTGCTGTTCGTCATGGGAACTTCATCCCTTGGGATGATGATTTGGATGTTGGAATGATACGTTCCGAATACTTGAGGTTTATAGATGTTGTCCAAAAGGAGATAGATGACAGCGGACTTATTGATGTAGTTGCAGTTTTCAAGGTTGATGTTAAGGATAGAATATCCCGTAGATGGTTCCAAATAGAGTTCAGAAGGCCTGAGTTTAGAGGAAAGTTCATAGGAATAGATATTTTTCCATATGATTACATTTCAAACCCTAGTGATGACCTTGAAGAGAGGTTTTATGAGTCTAGAGCCAAATTTTTCAAAAGAAGAACTGAAGGGCTGAATATCAATCAGGTGGTTGAAAAGGTATATTCAGAGCTTGATTTGAGTATGGACCCTGAAGACTATATGATTCCGGGTGTCGAAGACGTTCGCGGAAAGGTTGACATGTATTCATTTGCTGTTATAGAAACAGATAAGGTTTATCCATTTAAAAAGGTCAGATTCGGCGACATGATGTTCAATGCTCCGAATGACATTAATTATTACTTGAAGCAGATTTACGGTAAGAACTTCATGAAGATACCAAATCGCATTCATGACCATCGCAGGCTGAATCGTTATGTTAAGCAGCCGAATATCATTGCAATGCTAGAGGAATCCAATGAGATGATAAAGGAAGTCAACAGAAAGTTAAATATATAGGTGTTTGCAAGTGTTTGATAGATTTAAAAACGACAAGAAATCTGAAATTCCCGATTATCCCACCAAAAAGGAATTCAATGAATTGAAAAAGCTGGTTAATACCCATCAGGATTATCTGAATAATATTTTTGTATTCCATAAACTGGAGAAAACTCCATATTTGGAGCTGATGAGAGACATATCTTATGAGCTGTTAAAGTTCTTTGACAATATCTGCAATAAGTACGATTTGGAATATTGGCTTGATTTCGGAACCCTTTTGGGAGCTGTTCGCCATGAGGACTTCATCCCTTGGGATGATGACTTGGACGTTGGAATGCTCAGGGAGGACTACTACAAGTTTCTTGAGGTTTTTCCTAAGGAATTTGAACGCAGCGGCTTGAAACATGTTGAGGCATGGTTCAAGGATCCTAGTTGGGCACCAGGCACCAGAAGATGGTTCCAGATAAATTGCAAACGTCAGGAGTTCAATGGAAAATTTGTTGGAATAGACGTTTTTCCATATGACTACATCACTGAATACGATGATGATTACATTGAGCTTTTTCACAATACCCGCCCCAAATTCTTCAAGGCATGGCAGGGTGATGTCAGCCTCAAGGATGCATTGGATGAGACCTGTGGGGAATTGAACCTTTCGCTGGAAAAAACAGATTATTTCATTGCCGGTGTTGATGGAGGCAGATTCAGGACAGGTTCAGTATTTAAAATTCTTAAAACAGAAGATTTGATGCCTCTTAAGAGAATCAAGTTTGGCGAATACGAATTTTTAGCACCAAACAATCCGAAAAATTATTTGAGTGAGATTTACGGTAAAGGTCATATGAAGATAGGCAAGACCAAAAAAGAGCATGGCCGTTTAAACAGGTATAAAAAGCAACCTAATATTATGGATAAGTTGTATGAATCCAAAAAAGAATTAAAAAAAGCTAATGAAAATTTTAAATAATCCTATTTTTACTAAAATTTTATATAACCTAAACAATATAGTTTAATATGTTAGGTGTTTATAATGCTTTTTGATAAGATTAAAGGAAATAATTCTTCAAATGATGACTTTGAGTTTAATGAAGAAGAGTTTGTAACTCGTAAAGAATTTGAAAAGTTAAAAAAGTTAGCCAATACACATCAGGAATATCTTAACAACATATTTATATTTTACACTCTCGAACCAACTCCATTTTTAAGGGGAATGCGCGAATTGTCCTATGAACTCATGAAATTTGTGGATAATGTGTGCAACAAGCATGATATAGAATACTGGATGGATTACGGAACATTGCTTGGATCTTTACGTCATGGGGATTTTGTCCCTTGGGATGATGATTTGGACGTTGGAATGATGAGGAATGATTATAATAGACTGGTGGAAGTATTACCTAAAGAGATTCAAGAGAACAACTTGAAAAATCTTATTGCGGATTTTAAAATAGATAAACACAACAACAAGTCAAAAAGATGGTATCAAGTATCATATAAACACCCTACTATAAGAGCTAAATTCATAGGAGTTGATTTCTTCCCATATGATTATATGAAAAAGTATGATGATGACCTGAGGGAGGAGTTCAACAATTCTTTTAGAGAGTATTATCATAACCCGGATGAGTTCACCCTTGAGGAATATATCGATATATTCAACGAAAGGTTTGGCTTGACATTGGATGAGCAGAAATATGTCCTTGGAGGCATTGACAATGTCCGTGGAAACATTCCGAAATATACAATGTATAGGCAAATATATATGGATAGGGATAGAGTATTTCCGCTTAAAAGGTTGAAATTTGGAAAATATGATTTCCCAGCTCCTAATGATACAAAAAAATATATCATTGATATCTATGGAAAAAACTATATGAAGATACCTGCCAAGATACGAGATCATGGAAGATTACATAAATTCAACAAAAAGGAAAACATTCATGAGCTTCTTGACGAAGGTATTAAGATGCTTAAAGATGCAAATAAAAATTATTAAAGGTGAATAATGACATTTCTTAGTATTATTATCCCGTTCGACAATGTAGAAAGATATTTAAAAGACTGTTTGGATGGATTGGCCGAACAAGACTTGACTGACGCAGAGGTCATTCTAATTTTGAATGGGAATCATGAAAACATTGACGATTTGCTAAAAGAGTACACTTTCAATATTATCACAAAAATATTCCCTGAAAGAATAGGTGTAGCAAAAGCAAGAAATGAAGGATTGAAGATTGCAAAAGGCGAATACATATATTTCATCGATTCAGACGATTATCTTTATTATGATTCATTGGATAAATTGGTCAATGTGGCTAAAAGCACTCATGCCGATTTAATCAATGGGGAGAGGATGGCAACAGCATTCATTCGTGAAAGATTTGAGGAAAGGTTCACCAAAAAGAGTAGGGAACCACTCAAAAAGGGCAAGTTGTCCGATATGGAATTTTCAATGAGGTTATTGGTGGGTACCAAAACCAATAAGAAGGAAATATTGTCAGTTCTCCATTCACTTATTAGAAAGGAATGCATTGGAGACACATTATTTGATGAAAATGAAAGATTCTATTCAGATTACTCATTTTTAACTTCAATCTTACCAAACTTGAATACATTTATAGGTGTTGAAAACGCATTATATGCCAAAAGAAACAGGGACGACCCCATTAACCTGACTTCACTTAATCAGGAAGACCACGGAGATCCTTTCTTGAGCTATGCATCTGCATACAAGGATGTGCTGGAGGTTGTCAATGAGCTTTATGATAATGGCCATGAGGAGAAATACAAGCTGCTGAAGGATGAGATGGCATATACATTCTTTGACTATTACTATAAGGTATTCGGTCCTAACTTCTTACATAGTAAAGACGATAATTGGAGAGGAATAGTTTTCGACGTTATGCAGAAGATTTCCTATGAATTCAATATGGATTACCTGTCCTTTTTCCAAAAAATGGAAATCAAGGCATTTCAGCAAAACAATATCAAAAAATTGACCAAGTTCATAAAGTTAAGGGTAAATTACAAAAAGACCAAACGTGTCTTCAAAAGCAGATGGAGATTCAAGACATTCATCTACTTCAGGTATTACAACAGAAAGCCAATCAATGACAAGCAGGTCATGTTTGCGAGCTTTTTAGGTAAGTTCTATTCAGACAGTCCAAAATATCTCTATGAATACCTGTACAATACATATGGTGATGAGCTGGATTACGTATGGGTGATAAATGACAAGAATGTTGAGATTCCAGGAAACCCTAAGAAGGTTAAGAGGTTCTCACTTGCATACTATAAGGAATTGGCAAGGTCAAAGTACTGGGTTATTAATGGCCGTCAGGCTTCAAGATTGCATAAGAGGGACTCCCAGAAAATCATCTCAACATGGCATGGAACTCCCCTTAAGAAACTTGGTCTTGACATAGGAAATGTTCACACAAGAGATCCTAATATTAAAAAGTCTTATATTAAAGTGGCCAAGGAGTGGGATTATCTCATTTCACCAAACAGATACACTACCAAGGTCTTGCGCAGTGCTTTTGCATATGATGGTGAAATGCTTGAAACCGGTTATCCTCGTAATGATATTTTATATAATGCAACACCTGAACAGGTTCAAAAAATCAAGGATGAGTTGAATTTGCCTTCAGATAAGAAAATTGTCCTGTATGCTCCTACATGGAGGGATGATGAGTATTTTGATGCCGGTAAAATGCATTTCAACTTGAAGCTTGAATTGGATAAGTTGCAGGAAGCAATTGGCGATGAGTATATAGTTCTTGTCAGGACCCATTATTTTGTTGCAGATAAGCTTGACCTGTCTCCATATGAGGGTTTTGCATATGATGTTTGCAGATATGATGACATTGCAGAATTGTACCTGATCAGTGACATATTGATAACTGACTATTCAAGCGTATTCTTTGATTATGCAAATCTCAGAAGGCCAATATTGTACTACACATATGATTTGGACAAATATGAAAATGTATTGAGAGGATTTTACATAGACATCCACTCAGAAGTTCCAGGTCCTTTGCTTAAAACAACCGAGGAAGTAATTGATGCGATAGTGAATATTGAAGACTTGAAAGAGGAATATGCAGAGAAATATGATGCGTTTTATGAAAGGTTCTGCAGCTTTGAGGATGGAAACGCTTCCAAAAGAATTGATGAAGCAATAAGGAAATAGGTGTAATATGGTAAAGATTTCTGTTATAATGCCTGTATTCAATGTGGAAAACTACATTGAGGAAACACTTTGTTCACTTCTCAATCAAACAATGATTGATGATATAGAAGTGATTATAGTTGATGATGGCTCAACAGACAATTCTAGATTTATCATAGATGAGTATGCAAGTAAATACGATAATTTCCATGCTTATCATAAGGAAAATGAGGGTCAGGGAATTGCCCGTAATTATGGTTTGAATTTCGCTAAAGGTGAATATATTCATTTTATGGACTCTGACGATTACATTCCTCCTAAGGCTTATGAAAACCTATACAAATTCAATCATGACAATGACTTTATTGTTGGAAACATCCTGAAATTCGGCGAGTTTAATATTTGGGAAAACGTATTGTTTAAAAAGGCATTCATTGATTTTAACGGCAGTGTCAGATCTTTTAGATTGGATGAGTATCCTAACATGTTATGGGACACCATAACCTGCAACAAATTGTTCAAGAAGGAATTTTTGGATAAATTCAATATTCGTTTTATCAATAAAAATACTTACTATGAGGACTTATTGTTCTCATTTGAAGCATATATCAATGCGGAATCCATCGGATTTTCTCAAAACATCTTTTATTTCTGGAGGCTAAGAAAGGACAAATCATCAATTACACAAAAGAATGATGATGTCAGGAATTTCACAGACCGTATGGGCATCTTGAAAATTTACAATTCAATGATGATGGAGTATGCCTTGGATAATAGGCTAAAATATGTGGTTTATGATAAATGGCTGAAACATGATTTGAAAACCTCCCTTAAAAAGATTCGAAATTATCCTGGCATGCATTACAGTGACTTGATGGATGGTGTGGCCGAGATTTTGGATTTCATTCCGAACCAATTGAGGGATAACCTTAATAGCTATTTGAAGATATTATATGAAATAGTGGACAATAGGGACATCACTGCATTGCTGTCATTTGCACATTTGGAAGATGAATTCAAGTTCAATCCACAAATGGAACTGGACATAGGCGAAAATTATCTTGACTTGATTGATAACAATTTCATGGGCGATGATGAGGAGTATGACGCTTTTGTAAGTGGAGTTTATAATGATGATGAAAACTTATTCATTGAGTTCAGTGAGAAATTTTCCATTTTGCCTAAAAAATATCCTCATGAAATTATCGTTTCTTTGATTAATAAAAATAGAGAGTTCCCACTTAACTTACATAATAACATGTTTTCAATTCCATTAAATTTAATCAAGGATTTGGATCACTCAAAAGTCAAAGTCACATATAGGTCAAAAGATTTTAATAGGGAATTTCTTTTAAAAAATTATAATAGAAAATCAATAAGATATGCTAATTACGACATTGACCTTGGAATTGGAATAAACAACATATTGTATCTTGACATCAGGAAAAAGACACAAAATCAAATTGTTGTGGAAAACATCACACTTGAGGAGGGAATGTTCACATTCTATTGCAGGTCAATTAATGAGATAAAGAATGTCATCCTTACAAACTTCGTCACATACAATGAGACAGCTTTTCCTGTGAACTACTATTCAGATTCTGGAAGTTTCTATTTCACAATCCCTTATGATGAATTTACAAGATACGTGATAAGAAAATATGAGCTGAATTCACCTCAGTCATTCAATTCAATCAAACTCGATAGAGAATTCAAGTTCGAAAATGGAAACTCAATTGTGAGATTCAAGAATAAGAGAAATAAGATTTATATCTCAAATAAACCGAACAAATCCTCAATCATCAACATTAAGAACTTGATGGACGTGAATGAAAGGTTAGTTAATGAGAATAATAGGCTTTTAGAAACTAATAAAAGGTTAGCCAAAAAAATAGAAGATTACAAATCCCGTAAAGCCGTAAAATTGGTAGATGACATAAAAAATATTGGAAAACGGTGATTTTTTGACAAAGATTTCAATCATCATACCAGTCTATAACACCGCAAGCTACCTGGACGAATGTCTTAAGAGTGTTTTAGGCCAGACTTTTCAAGACATTGAGATTATATGTATAAATGACGGATCAACCGACAACTCACTTGAAATTCTTGAAAAATATCCTGTTAAAATAATCAATCAGGAAAACCAGGGCCAATCAGCTTCACGAAACAATGCATTGAAAGAGGCTGTAGGGAAATATATTCTATTTTTGGATTCGGATGATTATCTTGAGGAAAATACATTAATGGAACTTTATGAAATCATGGAATCAAAATCCCTTGACCTGCTGATTTTTAAAATAATAGATTTTGACAACGAAACAAGGGAATTGTCCAAGTATTCCTATTTTGAAATGGATTTGCTCAAAGACCGTGTCGGGGATGATGTGTTTTGTTACTCTGATGTGAAGGACCTGCTTTTTAGAATCTCAGTGACCGCACCGGGAAAGCTTTATCGCAGGGACTTGATTGAAGATATAAGATTCAACGAGGGATTGATATTTGAGGACAATGCGTTTTTCATGGAAATGTTTATTAAAACCAAAAGGGTGTACTTTAAGGATAAGTATTATTATTTCAGACGCATTCATAAGGATTCAACAATACAGTCCAATTTTGAAAAGTTCAGCGACGTGATTCCAATCTACAATATAATAAATGACATCATCATAAAATCCGGTGAATATGATGAGGTCAAGCATAAGCTTTTCAATCGCCAATGCAGGGACATATTCTTAAGGTTCTCTCAGGTTCCGGAGGAATTGAAGGCCGATTTCTTTGATGAGATAAAACGTGATTTTGAAAATAAAATGGAAAGGTATGAGAACGACGGCTCTTTGGACTTGGCCAACAAGAGGAGCCGTGAGATATTTTTCAGTGCAATAAATTCAAAAACTCATGAGGAATTTGAGTTGTCCATTGAAATATTTGATTTGAAAAGGGAAATCAACAAGCTTCAAAAGGAAAACAATAAACTTGCTAAAAATATTCCAAAATCAACCAATCCCCTAAAAAAGCTTTTTAAACATTAAAATAAAATATGTAATTATGCAAAAACAATGCGATGAATTAGTTATTTCACTTTTATTTCCACCATCAGATAACGTTTCAGGAATAACAGTGGCTAAAAGGATAATTGAAAATAACCGGTTGGTTGATGTATTGCATGCAGATGCTGATTTTAAGAGCAATGACTTTAGCGATTATGTAAGCCAATTCATTAGAAATGAGATAGTAATAGACATGAATTGTGAGCCTGACTGGTGGGAATGCATATCAAAATTCATCAAAAAGGGAATCAGTGCCATTAAGAAGGATTATGATAAGATTTACTCAAGATCATGGATGATGTCCAATCATTTTCTGGCCTGTGAGTACAAGTTTGTGAATGAATCCACTTTTTGGACCGCAGAATTCTCCGATCCACTAATTTTTGACTTGTCAAATAAAGAAAAGACATATAAGCAGATGATTGTTGACGATAAATCATACATTGATGGGCTTAACAGTAAGATTGCCAAGTTGGATGGCGACTTTCCACTAATCGAGTATGACTCATCAGCATATTTCATAGCGGAATATCTTGTCTATCTGTTTGCTGACAATATAATTTTCACAAATGAAAATCAAAGAAGGATAATGCTTGAACAGTTTCCTGTTGATGTTTCAAGCCATGTTTTGTCCAAAAGCGAGGTTAAGGCTCATCCTACATTGCCTGAGGAATGCTATCAAATTAAAAAATCCAAGTTAAAATTGAATGATGAATACATTAACGTTGCTTATTTTGGAGGGGACTACTATGGCAAGCGTCATTTTGAAGGGCTGTTTTATGCCATTGAATCACTTAACCATAATCATAAGGATAAAATCAGGTTATACATATTCATCAAGGACCACAAGTTGATTAAAAGGTTAATCTCCACATTGGATGCGAAAGGGAATATAAAGATTAGAAAGCCGTTGCCTTACTTGGAGTTTCTAAATTCAACAACAAGATTCGATGTCTTGGTTGTAAATGATGTAGACACCAAGGGCAATTTTCCGGTCAACCCATATTTGCCATCAAAACTGTCTGATTATCTTGGATCTTCAACAGATATCTGGGCCATTTGTGAAGATGGAAGCACACTATCTGAAAGTGATGTCAGATACAAGTCATGCATTTCAGATTATGAAAGCTCCTGTGAGGTGCTGGTTCAGATTCTTGAAGATAACGGCCATGGCGATGAGGGCTACTCATTCAGTGACGATTACTATCAAAAGAGGCTAACCAGTTTAAATGAGCTTTTTGAAAACGAGTTCAGGAAAAATCAAAAGTTGAAAAGACAATTAAAAGAAAAGCCAAATAAAAGGTTTAAGCTATTCTAGTGATATTATGGTTGAGATATCAGTAATCATTCCGGTTTATAACGTGGAGGACTATCTGGGACAATGCCTGGACAGCATCTGCAATCAGACATTTGAGGACATTGAGATAATCTGCGTCAATGACGGTTCAAAAGACAATTCCCTTGAGATACTGGAGGAATATGCAGGCAATGACAACAGGATATCAATAGTCAACCAGCATAATCAGGGACTTGCCGCAGCCCGTAACAGCGGATTGAAACATGCAAGCGGAGAATATGTTTATTTCATTGATTCTGACGATTATCTGGAATTGGATGCTCTTGAAAGGTTATACTGCAATATAAAATCAAATGATTCAGACATGGCACTGTTCAAGTTCAAGACATTTGACGACTTCCAGAATGTTCACAAGAGGGGAGTAGAATTCAAGATCGACAAGATTTTCGGAGACATTGACTATGACAACTTCGCCTTCACGTATAGGGATGTCAAAAGGCATGTTATGAATTCCGCATTTTCAGCCTGTCTTAAGTTATACCGGAGAGAATTCATCAAGGATGTTTCATTTCCTGTAGGTTTGAATTTTGAGGACGTTCCTGTTCATGTGAAGCTGATGATTGAGGCGGAAAGATTATCATTTGTTCCCGAATTTTTCTACAATTACCGGTCAAATCCCGATTCAATTTTAAATTCTTCCGCCAATGGATTTGACATATTCAAGGTAATCGATATGGTTGAGGACTATTTACGTGAAACTGGCCATTACGATGAGCTGGAAAACGAGTTTGTCTTTTTTAAAATAGCACAGATACTCTTATACCTAAAAAGCGAAAGGTCCGATGAATACTTTAGAAAGGCAAAGGAAGAGTTTGAAAAAATCACCATCAAGGATAAAAAGACAATCAAAAAGTATGCCTTTAAAGGATACAAACTTGTTTTAAGCTCAGATAATTATTCAAATTATGAAATAAAAAATAAAAAATCTAAAAAAAGAAATAAAAAATCAAAATCTTTCAGCAATAAAGTTTCTTATTCAATTAAAAAAATTTTAAAATAACTATTTTTTGAATTCTTTAGGTATGCACAGAACGCTGGTATCGGATAGGAGGGACCATGGTGATTCTCTTAAAATCTTAAATTCATATCCCAAATCTAAATTGGCAATCCATGGAATAATTTCAGCAAAATCCTTCATCCTATGATAGATGCTTATGGTTAGGATAGGTTTTTGTGTAATTATTGTATTTTTCGCACCTTCCAATAAATCCAATTCTGCACCTTCGACATCAACGATAATGAATCCAACATTCAAGTTATTTTCTTTAACGAATGTGTCAATTTTAGCTTCATCAACTTTAAGTTCAACGTCATATTCTCTGAAATCTGCATCACTGGTAATTCCCTGCACGTTCTGACCAGCTAAATATAAACTTCTTGTTCCATCAATGTTGCCTAATGATTTTTTTACAGGAACGATATTTTTTATATCGTTATCATTTATATTTTTATTTAACAATTCATATGACTCATCAAATGGTTCAAAAGCATATACATTAGCATTAGTTAATTTGGATAATGGTAAAGATGTATCTCCAGTGAAAGCCCCTGCATCAATAATGTCCTTGTCTTTTAAATAGTCCAAACTGGTTTCATCTAAAGAAAAACCAATGAATGGATGTAGATTGTAACCTCCACTGAATTTAAATCCTGCAATATTGTTTCCTTCAATATTGTTTTTTCTAAATTCTGTAAATTCCTTTTGAATTTCAAGTTCCTCTTCAGTGTAAAATGTGTCTTTTCTGATGAAATTTACAAAGAGACTTCTTAAAAAGAGATATTTATAAAAATATTTTTCCTTTGAGTCTAAATTTTTGGTGACTTCTTTTAGTTTGTCTTCAAAGTTTTCATCGAAGTAAAAATCCATTTGGCCCTTGTCACAAAAGTAACTAAATCTTTCGTAATCATTGTCATATTTTTCTCTTAAGGTCATATTGGCTTTGGATTCTGCAAGTTTTAATTCTTTTTTTCGTTTTCGTAAATCTTTTTTGAGCTTTTTGTTCTTTTTTTTAAGTTTCTTATTATTTTTTGATAACGATTTGTTTCTCTCTTTATAATGCATATAAGATTTACTTTTTGACAATATTTTTTCTTTTAAATTCAATGATCTCCCTTCTATTTATTTAATTTAAATTTTTTTTTAAATATTTAAAAAATAACTCAATTACTTGAATTTACTCTATTGTAATTCGTAGTATTTTTGATTAATGTATAATTTATTGAGTTATGAAGTTTTTTTAGATATTTAAATAAGATTATTATTATTTCATATATATTAATGTATTGTTTGGTATCATTATTGTATTAAACTATGAGTTTATTTATAATAAGAGCGTTGTATTTTTTAATTAAGGATTTTATTGTGTTTAAATAATAATATTTGAAATTTATGATTATTTTCTATAATAATAAATAGTATCATGTATATATCATCTATTATGGCAAATCGATTTGAGATATAGATTTATTGAACCTCTCCAGCTTGTAGAAGCTGGAGATTCTTAGGCCATACCTATTGTT
>R25__coassemble_194_pt1 | contig 39921 bp, 37 predicted proteins | sample R25__metabat2_low_PE_004 | metagenome-assembled genome bin R25
CCGTTACAATTCAAAAAGTATTTAATCATTAATGATAATAGTAATAGTATTATTTAAAAATTAGGTGATAAAATGAAAGTCGCTATAATCGAAACTGATAAAGGAAATATCGAATTAGAATTATTCCCAAACGAAGCTCCAGGAACTGTAGCTAACTTTGAAAAATTAATCAATGAAGGATTCTACGACGGATTAACTTTCCACAGAGTAATCCCTAACTTCGTGATTCAAGGTGGATGTCCTAAAGGTAACGGTACCGGAGGACCAGGTTACACAATCAAATGTGAAACCGAAGGAAACCCTCACAGACACGGAACTGGTGCTTTATCCATGGCACACGCAGGTAAAGACACCGGCGGAAGTCAATTCTTTATTACCCACTGTCCACAACCACACTTAGACGGTGTTCACACCGTATTCGGACAAGTTATCAAAGGTCAAGATGTCGTTAACGCTATCCAACAAGGAGACGTAATGAACAAAGTGACCGTTGAAGAAAGATAATTCCTTATCTTTCAACTTCTTTTTTTAAAACTAGTAACTGAATCTCACATATGACTTGTTGAATCCTAAAACATTAGAATAGTCAAATTCACAATTTTTTTGCTTTAATTTCCTAATTGTTTGAGATTCGTTGAATTCCTTATTGTTGAACGGATTGTAGAACTCACCATCATCGATAAAAAGAACCACTGCCTTGCCGTTTGCCATCCTTACGGTAATGTCAATCTGGCTTAGTGAAGAGTCCTGTTCAAAAATGTTTTCGCATATGCCGTCCACAGATGAGAAAAATAGCTGAGCATGATTCCCGAATATTGTCTCGATTTTTTCTAAGGTCTCATCCGGATAATTATCATTCCCCTTTTCATATGTGAAGTTCACAAGTTTGGAATCCTGAAGCATTAAAATGTCTTTGATTTCATTTTTATGACCCCTCTGAAGGCGCATTGCCATACCAAGATAAATTAAAAGAGGTATTGTTTCGGACAATAGGATTGCAATCCATATGCCGATTCCTCCAATTAAATGAGTCAATATCAATGCCGCCACAATGGAAATCAGGAACTCTTCGCAAAATGTGATTGTAAATGAAATCCTGTTCTGTTCAATGGCCTGAGCATAGTTGGCCAAGAGATAGGACATTGCCCGGCCAATCAATCCAAATGAGGTTATTCGTATTGCAAACGTAACGACGCCAACATATTCAGGATTGGTAATGTTGAATAACTTGATCAATATCTCAGGATAAGCAAAGAAGATAACAGATATTGGAATGCTGACAATTAAAATCTGCTTTATTGATTTCCTTATTATGTATTGCACTGCCTTGAAGTCCATCTCCTTATAAAACACCGCCACAATCGGACTCATTGCCTTCATGATTCCGGACAAGACGATGTAGACGAATGTTTCGGAGTTGTCATATACAAGAAACGCCAAAAGACCTGCAGCACCGTAATATGTGGAGCAAAGATATGTGAAGACAGCCATCTGGACTGAGAAGAATATCTTTCCGACAACCTCAGGAGTGTTTAATATTATGGTTTTGAGGGACTGTAACACCTGTTTTATTTTCAATTTGGTAACTGAAACGAATTTGAAGGTACGGTTTTTATTGAAGAAATATTTTGAGATATACGCCATGCCAACAACATATCCCACAACTGTTGACAATGCAGCACCTTCAATGCCCATGTTGAATCCTTTCATTAACATGACGTCAAATATTAAGTTTGTCACATTAGCTATCAATACTGAATAGAAAGGCAATCTAGGATATCCGTCAGAACGGATGAAATATGAAATAACTATGATGAAACAATTCAACGGATAGAAAAACATCATTACATGCAGATAGCTTTTAGCCTGAATGTAAATGTTTTCAGGAGTGTTTAACAGATGCAATATATTGTCTGAAAAAACGAATATTGATGCAATATAAATCAATGAAATTGCAATGATTCCGAGAATAGAAACCGTGAAATAAAAATTTGATTTTTCCTCATCCAAGTCTGATTTTGCCCTTAATGCCAGCAGGCTACCTCCCTGACCAAACAGAATGTAAAAAATACCTGTAAAATAAAGCAAAGGAGATATTGAATTTACAGGAGCAAGCTTTGAGCCTCCAAGGATCAATCCAATTAGGACTACATCAATTACCACCGCAATCTTTTCAGACATCACCATGAACATTGTAGGCAACAGCAACTCGTAGTACTTGTCCCTTAAAAACGAATATTTCCTTTCCATCATAGTATATATTAAGTAGTTAAATTATAAATAATCGACCATCTCTTCCATGCTTACGTTTCTGGAATGCAATGGGGAAGGCCTTGATTTCTCTGAAGGATATCCAATAGGAAGCAATGCGACAGTGACCATGTTTTCAGGAAGGTCAAAAAGCTCGTCCAAGACCCTTTTGTCATATCCCCTGACCCATACGGAACCTATTCCAAGATCATATGCCTCAAGCATCATCTGTGTTGTTGCGATTACCGCATCGTCAAGGCCGGCATCGTGTCCGTCGACAGTTTTCCAGGATACACTTTTGTCATAACAGATTAAAAGCACTATTGGAGCGCCAAAGCAGTACGGTGTGAAATTTCTGATTTTTTCAAGACCCTCTTCACTTTTTATTACAAAAACCCTTTGTGGCTGGAAATTGTTTCCAGTAGGTGCAACCTGTGCTGCCTTTAAAATCTTTTCAAGCTTTTCATCCTCAATTTCCCTGTCAGAATATTTTCTGACAGAATACCTTTCGCAAGCTAAATCTAAAAAATCTTTCATTGTTTCACCTTAACAATTTGTCGTATACTATATTATACATTCTCAAATAATAGCTTTGCCATGATATCTAATTATCTGAAGCCTTTGCCTTGATTCCCACAAATGAGGCAAAAACAGATGCTATGCACAACACCACACAAATTATGCAAGTCACTTGACAGCTTTGAATCAATAAAGGATAGTACTGCCCAATAATCGGAACATCCCCCATGATAAAGGCAAACACCAGTGTCAAAATCCCCATACTCATGGCCTGACCGACAGTACGCATTGTAGCGACAGCAGCCGAAGCGACTGAAGTGTCTTTCGGTGGAACCGAACCCATTATGACGTTCGTATTCGGAGGTGAGAACAAACCGAATCCCACACCATATATTATCATCGCCACTATTAAAAATTCCATTGAGGTGGTGGTGTCCAGCGATGAGAACAGGAACAATGATATTGTACCCAATGCCATTCCAATGGCGGCCAATATTTGTGGAACAAATCTGTCTGACAGTCTACCTGCAATCGGAGCCAATACCACTTGACATAATGGTGCCACAAGAAGGATTATTCCCGCAGTCTGTGAGTCGAATCCCTTGATGTATTGCAAGTGATAATTGAGGATTGTTGTAACCGCATAAGTCGCCAAGTATGCGCAAAGTGATGCGAAATTTGCTGAGAGGAACTTATGGTTTTTGAAAAACCTGATATCGAACACCGGATATTTCTCTCTCAGCTCAATCAAAGCAAAAATCACAAGGATTATGACACCCAATATTGTCAGGATTATTCCCAGTTGAGTGTTTAGAATTGTGAATCCATACATGAAGAGCACTATTCCAATCCCATATGCAAATGATCCTTTCCAATCAAGCGGAATGTTTTCAAATGAGGACCATTCATCATCGATTCTTGTCAGAAGCAATGCAAGAATTACAAATAGAAACGGCACACCAAACAATACAACAGATCTCCAACCGAGATTGTAGTTCAGAATCCCTCCAATTACCGGAGACAATGACAAACCAACATAAACTCCAGTGATATTTATTCCCAATGCCTTTCCACGCTCTTCAGGCGGGAAAACATTTACTATCATTGCCATTGAAGTGACATTGATGAAGGCTAGGGAAATTCCCAAAATAAACCTGCATGCAAGGAACTGCTCCTGTGATGTGACAATGACATTGACTATGGAAATTATTATAAATAAGATAATGCTTATGTTTGTGACCTTCTTAAGACCATATTTGCCGGAAATCTGACCAGCAGGAACGGACAATACCGCCACTACCAGCAAAAAGATGATGGTTACCCAGTTCTGAACAATATTGCTCATATGAAATTCAGTTGCAATGCTCGGAATTACAATATTGACTGCATTGACAGCAAAAACAGTGAAAAAAGACAATACAGTACAAATCAACAAGAGCAAATTTTTCTTTTCCATTAATGTTAATATATTAAAAATGAAGTTTATATATTTTTTAAAGCTTCAAATTGAAAACGAAAAATGGAACATAAATCTTAACCCCCCATTAATGAATACTTGATGCAATATAATTTTACCAAATTATTAAAAACAATTCAAAATTTTAAATAATTAAATAAACAAATCTACTAATAGCATTTTGGAAAAAATAATTTTTCCCAATTTAAGGACATAGGTGTTCATAATGACAATTAAAAAACAAGCAATTATCGCATTTGCAGCAATACTGATAACATTCTTAATTATCAATACTGCAAACGCAGAGGGAATATTTAATTTTGGAAATGACAAGGAAACTACTGAAACAGACGACACACTAGTTGTTGGATTTAATAATCAATTCCCACCATTTACATACATTAATGACAACGGTGAAGTTTCCGGATTTGATATGGACCTTGCAAAAGAGGTTTGCAAACGAAACAACTGGACATTCCAACCCCAACCAATTATTGACTGGAACACCAAGGAATTAGAACTTAACAGCAATGAAGTCGATTGCATCTGGTCAGAATTTACAATCAATGGAAGAGAAGACGATTATACCTGGTCAGAACCTTACTTCAACAATAGCCAAGTAGTTATTGTGAAAACCGACTCCAACATTTCAAAATTAAGTGATTTAAAAGGCAAGAATGTTGAAGTTCAAGAGGGAAACTCAGTTTTGAAAACATTAGAGGAAAATAAAACCCTTAAAAACAGTTTTAAGCAACTTACTGAAGTCGACGAATATGACGTCGCCATGATGAATTTAGAATCCGGCGTCTGTGATGCAATCATTGCAGACAGCTGCATGGCAAATTATCAGGTCAGTAAAAATTCCAATGGAAATGATTATAAAATACTAGATGAGATTATTTCAGAAGAACAGTACGGTATCGGGTTTAAAAAAGGCAATGATGAGTTAAAAAACCAGGTTCAAAAAACTTTAGACGAAATGTTTAAAGATGGAACTGTTGAAAAAATAGCTCAAAATTACACCGAGTATAAAATACCTGAAGGTATTAACAATCCCTAATAGAGAAAAATAACTTTTCTCCAACTTAAATTTTAAAAGTCAAGCAGACCTGTAAGTTCATCACACATTTCCTATACTCGTCTGATTTGAATCCTCAATGTTAAAATCCGAATGAATAACCTGCATTCTTACATACGCAATAGCGGCACAGTGACCTTTCATCCCTTATGCTCATGATTCTTGTCTTGCATTTGTATTCGCCGTTTTCCAAAAACACCTGGTCTTTTGCTGGACTTTCGCCAACCGGATGCAACGGCCTTTTTGCCATCAAGGCCAAGTAAAGTGAGATGTATTTTGTAAATTCCCTGGTTTCCTCATCCCCTCCGGCATAGGTATCGAAATAAAAGTTTATGTCATTTTTGATGTTTTCAACCACACCATCCTTGATGTCGTAGTCTTCAGTGATATTTAGGGCAAAAATCTCGTCCCATGCTTCTGAATTGTATTTTGCAAGGCTTTTTGTCAAAGGATCCTTGTATCTGTCGTCAGTAACCTTGTTTCTTAAATATTCAATTGGATAATCCTTTAGATTTTCCCTGATTTCTGCAAGTAATTCGGTAGCTTTCATAGTTAAAATAATGTATTTAATTACATAAGTGATTTTCTAAAAAAAGTAGATTTATTTGAGTTTGCTCATCAAACCTGATTTTCTGGCATAATGGAACATGTACAGCTGAACATATCCAGCATTTTCACCGAACTCCTCCATTCCAAACTCACGGACTTTGGCAACACTAATATCCTTTCCGTCAAAGTACAAGTGTGAAACTATGCGTTTTATCCATACATCAGATGGAAAAGCCTCTCTGAAGTTAAATCCATAGAGTAATATGCAGTCAGCCACCTTCGGACCCACGCCAGGAACCTTAAGAATGGTTTCAAATGCCTCATCATAACTCATTTTGAAAATTTCCTGAAGATTCATTTCATCTGTAAATAGCTCACTTGCCTTTCTCATGTAGGGCGCTCTATATCCTACGCCACAACTTTTAAGATTATTTGTGCACATTGAAATATCTTGAATATTTGACAAATCTAATTCATCTTCCTCATCCAAGTACACATTTACTAAGTCGCTACTTTTAGGAAAAGCATAGTAATTCCCATATTGATTTCCCCAATTCTGTTTCATGTGTGAAATAGATTTGGTCCACCTTTTGATGGAGTTGTTTGCAGAACAAATTGAGGATATAACGCACTCAAAAGGATCTGGAGCTAAAAAAAGTCTTAAACCATTGCAGAATTTTGACATTTCCTCAAGTTCTGCATGATTGTCAAGATATTTATAGAATTTATCCAAATCAAAGCCCAAGTCAAAAATGTAATTGAGCTTGTCAACAGCCTGTCTGTCTGAAATGTCACCGGAATAATCAAAATCCAAAAATTCTCCAGATTGTTTGACATTGAAAATCACAGGTTTGCCATCAATATCAACTACATTAGAAAAAGTACCCTCAGCTTCACACCATGGAGGCTGTGAAGTCTGGCCCGATAACTGAGTCAATTCCAAGTCAATAGGTTTTTCAATAATCATAAGCGAACAGCCACATTATTTTCATTAAGGTATTCCTTTACTGTACCTATTGAATACTGGTTAAAATGAAATATGCTTGCCGCAAGAGCCGCTGAAACGTCAGTCTTTTCAAACACTTCCAGGATATGCTTTGGCTCACCAACACCGCCACTTGCAATAACCGGAATGTCAACCGCATCATTGATTGCCTTATTCAATTCAATGTCATATCCGTTTTGGGTTCCGTCCCCATCCATACTGGTCAACAATACCTCACCGGCTCCCCGTTCCTGACATTCGACTGCCCATTGGATAGCATCTATTCCTGTAAACTCACGACCGCCGTAAATGCTTGTGTCAAACCAGCAATAGCCTTTATCGGTTTCTATGACAGTTTTGTCTTTCGCATCATCAGGATGGTCAACATATCTTCTTTTGGCATCAATTCCAATGACCACAGCCTGAGAACCAACAACCTTTGAAGCTTCTGTGAGAAGTTCCGGATTCTTAATTGCTGCAGTGTTTGTTGAACACTTGTCCGCTCCTGCCTTGAGCATCTTGATGTAATCGTCAACTTTTCTTATTCCTCCGCCCACGCAAATCGGCATGAAAACGTTTTCAGTCAATCGGTCAATAACGTCAGCCATGGTTGCACGGCGCTCATGTGATGCAGTGATGTCCAAAACAACTACTTCATCCGCTCCCTCTTCATAATAGCGTGTTGCAAGATCAACCGGGTTGCCTGCATATTTGATTTCCTTGAATTCAACCCCTTTAACGACACGACCTTCTGGAACCTGTAAATCACAATCTAGACAAGGAATAATTCTTTTGGTTAACATGATAATCAAAGTTTATAAAAAAAGTAGTAAATTTTTGTTTAAGAAATATTCTTAAGCAGAATATCTTAAAACAAAACATAAAATTGCTAAAATAATAACTGCAACAATAACATGCTCAGGTGAAAGTTTTGGACCTAAACTTTCTTCATCAAAGTATCTTACTAAACCCGCACCAGTTTGAGGCATGGAAATTTTGTTATCTTTTTTTGCCATAAATATTCTCCCATAAAATTTAATTCATAAAAAATAATTGAATATAATTATTTTTTTCATCATATATAAAGTTTAAATTTTCTCCTTCTTGATGACTTTAATGTCACTTATCCTAGTATCAGGATATTGTCCATCCTCATCTTTTTCAACAGCCTTTACCATATCCCATATTGTAAGCAAAGCAACGCTGACCCCGGTGATAGCCTCCATCTCCACACCAGTTTTACCCAATGTATTAACGGCACAACGTGCAATGATTTCATCCTTTTTCACCTCAAAGTCAAGCTCGATACCTGTCAACGCCAAAGGATGGCACAAAGGTATTATTGAAGAAGTGTTTTTAACGGCTTGAATTCCAGCGATTTGAGCAGTGGTCAATACATTTCCCTTTTTGATTTCCTCATTTTGAATCAAATCAATTGTATGCTTATCTAAAAATATGCTTCCACTTGCAATTGCCCTTCTTTTTTGGTCAGGTTTCCCCCCGACTTCAACCATGTGTACTCCGCTGTCTGTTAAATGTGTAAATTCATCTGCCATGTTATCACTTCTCGCTTACTTCCAATACGTCCAACTGTGCGCAAACTGCATTAACGCCCAGTATCTCTGAAACGTTAGGCTGGCTTCTTCCCTCATCACCTGAAATCAGTTCTTTGATGTAGAGTCCGCCCTCTGTCTTGATTTTCATGCTGAATGTCTTATCATTTATTATCTCATATGATAAGTCAAGCACATGTTTTACACGAACCATATCTGTTCGTCTTCTTAAAACCCTTAATGGAGTTTGCTGATTGATTTCACCTAACTCCAGCAAGCCTTTAAGTTTATCTTCATCATATGCTTCATCGCATTCCACGATTGCATTGTAAATTTTATAAGCATCAGGAGAGGATTGCTTGATTTCAGCCTTTCTTGGCCTTTCACATAAATGCAGGTTGTGATATGAGGTCTTTCCCTCATTGATCTTATTGATTTCAGCTTCCAATTTAGGCAAGTCCAGGTTTCTGATTTTTGGCTCTTTTATCTCAAGGACAAATGGCCTTCCTGAGCCTAGCATCAATACGTCTATGTCCTCTCTTCCAGCTCCATGGAATTTTGCTTCCCGTCCTTTGGTTAACTTTAAAAAATGCTCGGATATTAACTCTTCAACGGACTCCGGATATTGTTTTCCAGTGAAATTACATTCCTCACAACCTCTTCCCTTACATTTGCTGCATGGCCATTTAGTTTGAGGAATTCCACGTTTAAGCTTGTTGTATTTTCCTTCAATGTATAATGGATTGATTTGAATGTTTACTTTTGGCTCAGAAATTAGGTCAATGTTAAAAACAATGTCCTGCCTTTCAAATTCCGCATCCTTGTCGTAACGCTCCCAAATTCCAAGACCTATTAGACGGTTGACTTCCTTTTTAAGGGTTTCAACATTCAAATTGAACTTTTCTGACAGTTCATCGTCACGGTTTCTGATATCCTTTGGAATCTGTGACCCGACTAAAAAAGTATCGAATTCAACACCCAATTGGTTGATTTTAGCGTCAATCTTTTCATACAAATCGTCATCCAACTTGTTGAAGATGTTATCACAGATTACACAGTCAACATCGTCCAGATTGATATCCAATTCATCGCAGACCTTGTCTGCCCTTTCTATATTGTTGGTGCCTTCTATTGTTTTGGATAGCTTACGTCCAAGGCAATGCTTGCAGATCTTGCCATCAGTTTCATTTAAAATATCTTTTGCTAGTTTCATATTATCTATTCATGAATTGTCCCATCATACGGTTCATTGCACCGCTTCCAAGACGACCACCACGTTTTCCAAGTCCTTTCATGGTCTTTCTGGTGTTATTATAATATTTTAACAATTCCTTAACTTCACTTTCATCAACACCAGAACCCCGTGCGATTCTCTGAACCCTGGATTGCTTGATTATTTTAGGATTGAGCATCTCCTCTTCGGTCATTGAGGACATCATGATTTTGTATGAGTCAATCTTGTCCTCTGTCATTTTTGACGCTTCCTTGGTAATCTTGTTACCCATTCCAGGAATCATGTTGAGAACCTGCTGCATCGGACCCATACTGTTCATCATCTCAAACTGGTTTTTCATGTCCATCAATGTGAACTTACCGGACATCATGTTTTTCATTGTCTTTTCGGCAACATCCTCATCGATGTTTTCCTCAGCCTTTTCGATAAGGGACTTGATGTCTCCCATACCCAATAGCCTTGAGATGAATCTTTCAGGGTCGAACAGTTCGAAGTCATCCACCCTTTCACCAGTACCGATGAACTTGATTGGAGCACCGGTTTCAGCCACAGCAGACATTGCGCCCCCACCTTTTGCAGAACCGTCCAATTTGGTAATGATGATTGAACCGATATCGGTTGCCTGTGAGAATGCCCTTGCCTGTTCACCAGCTTGCTGACCGATGGTACCGTCAATTACAAGAATAGCCTCATTCGGATTGATGATGTTATCCAATTCATCCATCTCAGCAATCAGGTCAGCCTCTTCCTTGTGCCTTCCTGCAGTATCGAAAATGATGACCTTACGGTTTTTAAACTCTTGCAAACCTTTTTGCGCTAAGTCCAAAGCATCCTTGTTGTTAGGATCACCATATAGCGGAACGTCCATCTCTTCAGTCAATTGCCTTAACTGTTCGTATGCTGCAGGCCTCCATGTGTCTGTACATACGACAGCAGGGTTGAAACCTTTTTTCTGCAGGTATCTGCACAACTTACCGATGGTTGTGGTCTTACCTGAACCTTGAAGACCCAAGAACAGAATCTTATATGGCCTGTCGTTGATGTCAAGGCCAGCAGCTTCACTGCCCAAAAGGTTGACCATCTCTTCATAGATAATTGTTATAACATGCTCTCTTGGAGTTATACCTTTAGGAGGTTCCTCTTCAAGAGCACGGCTTTCAATTTTTTTTGATAAATCTAAAACTAATTTAATATTAACGTCAGATTGAATTAAAGCACGTTGTATGTCCTTTACAACCTCTTTAATGGTTTTTTTATCAATAACTGACATTCCCACTAATTTTTTCATGGTATTAGTAAGATTTTCTCCTAAATTTCCGAGCATAATAATCACTTGTAATAATAATTTATAAATTATATTAAAATATATTTATATTTATTAAGTGTTTAATAATTTTTTGTGTGAGAGATATGTTAGAAGAAGTAATTAAATCATTAGAAGCGTCCCCAATTGTTAAGAAAGGCGAATACAATTATTTTGTAAATCCTATAAGTGACGGTGTTCCTGCAATGGACCCTATAATGCTTAGGGAATTGGCATTAGCTGTTCACAAGCATGCAGATTTAAACATTGACAAGATTGTTGCTGTTGAAGCTATGGGAATTCACCTCGCAACCGCACTCTCCCTTGCAACAGACATTCCATTTGTCGTAATCCGTAAAAGACAATACGGATTGCCTGGTGAAACCGAAGTTTATCAAAAGACCGGTTACGGCTCATCAAACCTTTACGTGAACGACCTCCACGAAGGTGAAAAGATTTTGCTAATTGACGACGTTGTAAGTACCGGAGGAACATTGGTTGCTTTAATCAAAACATTGGAAGACATGGGATTGGAATTGAAATCCGTGGTTGCAATTATCGACAAGGGCGAAGGTAAAGAAATCGTTAAGAAGGAAACTGGTGTCGACGTCTTATCCATCGTTAAACTTGATGTAATTGACGGCAAGGTAGTTATCGAAAGCACAATTGAAGATTAAAATGTCAATGTATGATATGGATTTAGATAAAGTAATCCGTAAAATCAACTCTCTTGATGCACAAACAGTAGGATTACAGTTTCCAGAAGGTTTGAAAGTCCAAGCAACAAAAATAGCTCGCGCAATCGAAGATGAAACCGATGCAGTTGTAATAATATCAGGAGATCCTTGTTTTGGAGCATGTGACGTTAGCGATTGGAAAATGAAAGGGTCAGTGGATTTGATTATACACTACGGCCACACCCCCCTTCCTTTAAAGTATGAAACACCAACACTGTTCATTGAGGCATACTCAAATATCGACATAAAAAAGGACCTTGAAAAAAGCCTAGAATACCTAAAGGATTACTCAAGAATTGGTCTTGTAACAACAACTCAACACTTACACTTATTAAATGAGACAAAGGATTTTCTAGAAGACAATGGAAAGGAAGTGATACTGGGCTCTTCTCCATCAACACGTAAGGGACAGGTATTGGGATGCAATTTCTCATCAATTAAGGACTTGGAGGTTGATGTGACCCTGTTCATTGGAAGCGGAAACTTCCACCCACTTGGAATCAAGTTATTTACAAAAACACCGGTTTTAGCACTGGATCCCTACAACTCAGAAATCAGAAGCATGGACGAGTTTGCAGACAGGATTTTAAGAATCCGGTTTGCAAGAATAACCAAGGCACGTTCAGCCAAGAAATGGGGAATCCTTGTATCTTCAAAAGAAGGCCAGTACCGTATGGCATTAGCTAAAGAGACTAAAAAGATTCTCAAAGAACATGGAATGGAATCATACATCATTCTTGTTGACAATGTGACACCCGATGCACTGCTTCCATATATGGAGCTGGACGCATTTGTTGTCAGCGCCTGCCCAAGAATTGCAATTGACGATTCTCAAATGTATAAAAAACCATTATTAACACCACAGGAATTGGAAATTGTATTAAACAAACGTGAATGGGAAAATTACCAATTAGATGAAATCCTATTCCATGAGCGTTACCAATAGGCATCAAATCCATCACCAAAATTTAAAAAAACAACCGTCATAAATACTTTTAAATATAAATATTACTAAAATTATAATATTAAAGAAATTTTTTATAAAATCTTTATTTTGGTGGATTTTGATATGAGCATAGAAGATGAAAAAATCGTAATGCCTGGAGATAAAATAGGAATAATAGAACAGTATCTGCCAGGGGAAGGTACTTATGATGACGATGGTGACATTAAATCATCAGTACTTGGTAATGTTAAAATTAATCAAAAAAAGAAGGTCATTTCTGTTGTGTCAGATGCAAAACCAGCTCTTTTAAAAGTGGGAGATATTGTTTATGGCCAAATAACCGATATCAAACCTCAAAGAGCAAACGTTAAAATCGACTGCATGAAAGATAATGGAAGACCGTTAGCTTTACCTTACATGGGAGCAATACACATTTCACAAGCAAAAAAGGATTATTTGGAAAAATTGTCTGATGCTTTTAGAATTGGAGACATTATCCAAGCGAAAGTAGTTAAAATAACTGGAGATAATGTTGATTTAGGAACTGTAGACGATGATTGTGGAGTCCTAAAAGCAATGTGTACCCGTTGTAGAGATTACATGCACACCACACAAAAAGACGGTGAGCTTCAGTGCAATACTTGTAACAAAAAAGAAAAGCGTAAAGTATCTAAAAACTATGTTAATGATTAATTAAGGTTGATAAAATGGAAAATTTTGAAATTATTGAAGATAAAACTTTAGAGTTAACTTTTATTGTAAAAGACGAAAGCCACGGAGTATGCAATGCATTAAGACACATTTTAATGCAAGACCCTGACGTTGAATATGCTGTTTACAATATTGATCACCCTCTCACTGGAAAACCTGAAATGACTATTAAAACCAAAAGAGGAAAAAGGCCAAGAAAAGTATTGAAAAAAGCAGCTGAAGAACTACAAAAAGAAAGTTCCGAATTCAAAAAACTTATTGATGAAGCTTTATAGCTTCAAATATTCATTTTTGTGATTTAATGACAAAATATAGAAATCCTTCATTAACCACAGATATCTTTATTTTTGACGATGATTTGAATTTCATTTTAATAAAAAGAAAAAATGATCCGTATAAAGACTGTTGGGCCTTGCCGGGAGGATTTGTAGAATACGGTGAAAGTGTAGAAACCGCAGCAATACGAGAAGCAAAAGAAGAAACTAGTATTGATATTGAACTGATTGATTTAGTTAATGTTTACTCAGAACCTAATAGAGACCCTCGAGGACACACTATAACTGTTGCATATACTGCAAAAGGTGATTTGACTACCAAAAAAGCGGACAGCGATGCAAAGGACATCAGCATTTTTAATGTCGATGCACTTGACGAAATCGAACTTGCTTTTGACCACAGGCAAATCATCAATGATTGTTTAAATATGGCTAAAAAATAGAATTTAAAGTATATATTTAAATAACTTAAAAAAAAAATTATTGATTAATAATAACTTAATGGAGAGAGTTAAATGGAATTTTGTCCTAAATGTGGAGCAATGATGCTTCCAAGCGATGGTGTTTTAAAATGCAACACCTGCGGATACTCAGATAAATTAGAAGATAATAATGAGTATGAAGTTTCTCGTGAAATTAAAGCTGAAGAAACTGTTAAAATGCTTGGAGAAGATGTAAACGTTGGTCCAGAAACCAATGAAACCTGTCCAGAATGCGGACACGATAAAGCTACTTATAAATTATTACAAACCCGTAGTGCTGATGAAGCTCCTACACGTATTTTCACATGCACAAAATGTAAACATACTTGGAGAGCATATGATTAAGAGGTTTTCTTATGAAAGATTCTAAAGATAAAGAGCATAGGATTTCTAATCTTAAAGACATGATTACCAACATCAAAGAGGAAGAGGAAGACAGCACCTTTGATGACATTGAAGAAGATAGTGAGTTAATCAACTATCTTAATGAAGATCGTGTTGATTATGGAGACTTAGAAATCGATGATGAATTCATTTATCATCCAGGTGATGAAAACGCCAATGCTATTAATTTAGAAGAAAACCAAATTGATGAAGATTTTATTATAAAGACTCCAAAAGCAGAAGACATTGAAGAAACTGATAACATTCATGAAATTGATGATTTTGGCGATGATATTGTCGGTGAGATAAGCGAAAACTTTGACCATGTCATAAATGCAAAAATTGGCGGAAAACCGATTTTAGCTATTGTCAGCACAATTTTAGGAATAATATTGCTAATAATTTCAGTATTCATTTTTGAATCACGTAGTGATAGGGTAATCGATAATGTTGTAGCTGGGGAAACCAGCTTTATGTTCATTATTTTCCTCAGTGTAGGATTGTTGTTAATATTCTACGGCGCATACAAATTATTAAACTTAGGAAATCCTTTCAAAAATCTTACAGACAGTATAGATAATGAGGATGACGATAAAGATAATAAAGCTACCGAAACCGTTACAGAAAAACCATCCCCAAAAGTTATCCCAAAAAGCAAAATCCCATTGGATAAAGACTCCTTTAAAATTGGAGAATTTAACATGGATGATTTGAAAGCTTCTCTTAAAAAACCTACTGATTCTAAAAAGAAAGCAAAAAAAGAGTTAGATGATTTAGAAAATATTCCACCAGCAAAAGAAAAACCTGCTGAAAATAATGGTTTAACAACTAAAGAAATACAAAATATGGAATATGAACAAGTGAAACTTGAAACTGAATCTATCGATGATATCTTTGCTGAAGTTGAAGACATCGATGATTTAGAAATTATTTCTATTGACTCAGAAGAGAAAAAAGAATAGAAATAATATTATTTAATTTTTTGGGCCTGTGGTCTAGTCAGGAATGACGTAGGACTTCGGATCCTGAGGTCGGGGGTTCAAATCCCTCCAGGTCCGTTATTTTAATCTCACCACTGCTTCTTTGAAAAAGTCCGGAATTAAAGACCTGTACATTGGGCTTTTGAATAACATGTTGACATCACTATCAATGATATAAGTGTAACATGAGTCGTCTTCAGCCCTCATTCCACGACCATAAGCTTGCATTAATGTCATTACAGTCTTGTAGGCATACCATTTCTTATCCCTTTTCATTCTCATGTTAACCTGTTTATCTCCAAGGTATGGGAATGGGATCTTATAGATAATCTGGAATCTGCACTTATCATACGGCAAGTCCACACCTTCACTCATTGAAGGTGAAACCAACACCAAAGGATTCTCATCTTTTTCAAAGAAATTAAGTACCTGTTCACGGTTTTTAGAAGTGTGTGAAACCAGTCTTGAATTATACAAGTTATTGGTGATATATTGCTGGCACTTATAACTGTGAGTGTGAATTAAACCTTTGTCCCCTTCATGTTTTTTAAGGATTTCCTGCAATATCGGAATTGTTTTTGGAGCGGTGGTCTTAATTCTATTAGCTGACATTTTTCCGGCCAAATTAAGAATGATTGGCCTTTTTTCTTTTGTGAACGGACTGTCAACTTTTATGTGATAAACTTCATTAGGGTTTAGCCCTAACCATTTTGAAAACATCTTATGGGACAGGATTGTTGCACTCATGAATATGACAACATCACCATACTTGAACAGATAATCCTTAGCGTAATGGTGGACCCTTAACGGCTTGAATACAACACTGCTTTCATCGGTGTCGATAACCCAGTTCTTAGGTTCTTTTTCTAAGTTGTTTTTAAGACTTTTAAGCCTGCCAATTGTTGACCTTATCCTATCGGCCTTGTTTTTGCTTAAATCCCTCATGTCAATTTCTTCATAGGATTCGCGAATGGCATCAACTTCCATAACCCAGTCTTCCAGTTCCCCATCTTCCAATAACTCTTTAGTCATTGTTTTGCTAATGTCCTTTTCAATTGTACGATTGTAAATTGTGACTTCCATTGTAGACATCAGCTTGTTTTCAATGTTGTGTGCCTCATCCAGTATGAGTAGTGATCTTTTTCCGAAGTGCTTAACGTAGTTCAGCTCAACAATCGCATAGTCATAGTTCATCAATGTTATTGGGGAGTTGACCGCATTAGCCTTCTGATTCCAATAATGACAATGTGCATCTGACTGATAAAAGACAGTGCCCCCAAATGAATCCTCAAAAGCCAATTCCGCATCCAATGTCGGATTTTTAGCAACACCATATGGGCAGAAAAATTTGCTGGATGTGGGTGTTGTCTTACAGTCACCCATGTCACAGGTGGACTCCAAATTATCATGAAGACATGCGAAATTACCCCTTCCCTTAACGAGAGGGAATGCAAATTCATCAGAATATTGGCTCTGCAACTGCTTTGTCATTGTCAATATATAAGCTGATTCATACATTTTAGCCAATGTTGTAGCTATTGCAGACTTACCTGTCCCGGTTCCTGCCTCTAAAATAATATACTTATATCCTTTTTTAATTGCATCGTTAATATCCTGTATAATGTCAAGCTGACCCATTCTTGGCTCTTCAAATGGAAAGTTAACTATTATATCATCGTCTATATGAGGGTAAATTTCTTTAATATATGCTGCAGTTCCCTCATCTTGTTGATAATCCTCTACTGAATAAACATCAGGTATCTCATCATCCAAAATGGAAGATGTTCTAGGCTTTCCAAAACTAAACAGATTAGTTGGACCTTTAGGTTTCTCATTAGGATATTTTCCACAAGTACAATTGCTTTTAAGCATACCACAATTTGGACAAAACATAGAATTAGACATTAAAAATATATTAGTCATGTAGTACTATAAATAATTAGTAGACAGAGCATTTGCAAAATAATAATTAGAATATTAAATTAATGAAAGTTGTGATTATATGGCTGGAAAAGGAAAATTGATTGGAATTGGTGTAGGACCTGGAGATACTGAATTATTAACATTAAAAGCTGCAAAAGTTTTAAAAACTGTTCCTGTAGTTTTCTCACCAAAATCATCTAAAGAAAAAGAAAGCATCGCATTATCAATTGTTAGACCAGTGCTTGAAGAAAGAAAAGATTATAAGAGATTAATGCTAGTGGAACCTATCTTTCCAATGATTGAGGATAAAAAAGAGCTTGAAAAGATATGGAACAGCGCGGCAGAAATGATTGCCCAATACCTGGATAGCGGAAGGGATGTTGCATTCATCACTCTCGGAGACACATCAATATTCAGTACATACTCATATGTTCAAAAAAGATTGATGGGCAGATATGAAATTGAAACAATCCCTGGAATTACCTCATTCACCGCTTGTGCAGCTGCTAGAAACAAAGCGCTTGTAGAGCAAAATGACATTTTAACCATTGTTCCTAAAATCGATGATAGGTTAGAACAAGTATTGGAATACAGCGATTCAGTTGTGCTCATGAAAGCATCTAGAAACACTTCTGAATTGGAAGAAACAATCGAGGCTAAAAACAGACCTAAGGAAATTTATTCTGTACAAAACTGTACTCGTGAAAACGAAAAAATAATTGAAGGATTTTCTAACGAAAAACCTTATTTAACCACAACCATCATCAAGTTTGAGGATGACTAGTAGTTTTTGATGTGTTGAGGCTCAATCTCAAACACACACTTTTCATCACCCATTGTGTAGCATTGGGTTTCTATTACGCTTACCGGCAAATTGAAGAATTCAGTGAATAGTCCTTCAAAAATTCCGGTGTCCAAAAAGCATGCAGGCTTACCGGTTCTTGGAAGCAATTTGCACTCAAAGCAGTCGTATGTTGTTATCTTGATAATTTGTCCCACTTTATAGGTCAATCTTCCAAGGCCTTTTGTTTGCCAGAATTCTGCGATGTTTTCCATGAAAACATCCAAATCTTCATCATACATTTTCTCAAAAATAGATTTGCCTATGCTGTTTCCGGTTGACTGAAGGATAGGATCTATGTTTACCCCTTCCTGGATAAGCATTGATTTTAATGTATGGAACAGCAATGTTGAAAATTCCGCATCGTCATCGATAAGGTTTTCAACAAGGTAATTGGATTGGGTTTGCTCGATTTCCTTCGGTTCGGTGATGTTTACAGAACCAATGTATTTAGAATTCAGGTAGAATATCTTTTTCCTGTTGTCCACAGGATGAACCCTATAAGAGATTATTCCACTTTCTCTTAAGCTTTTTAAATGAACAGAGACTGTTGATTTGGATTTACCAGTATTGCTTACAATCTCATCGAATTCCATGTCTCGATCACGTAGCATTTCAAGAATTGTTAGTTTTACTGGACTTTTTACAACATTTATTCCAATGTTATCGTTAAGATTAGAAAAAATCTGAATCGGTTTTTGTTCGCTCATTTATTATCCCCCAATATATAGTATATTTTAAATTTATTGATTAATAAAGTTATCTAAAAATTAAAAATTGTTCAATTTAATAAGAAAAATAGAATATTTTAAACAGTTGTGAAAGTTTATATGGCAAAAAATACGAACTGTTCGTTTAAAATGAAATAAAATAGTTCAATACAAATATGATTAATCACTTTAAAAACTTACTTAAAATTAGATTTTGAATAGATTTTTTGCATTATCGGTTGTTATCTCGATTACCCTATCCTCATCAATATCCAACTCATCTGCAAGTTTTTCGATTATGTATTTTAGGTTGAGTGATGTGTTTTTCTCTCGTCTCCTTTGTTCAGGTGACAAATATGGAGAGTCAGTTTCCAAAAGGATATTGTTGATTCCAATTCCACTAACCATCCTTCTCACTTTCTTATTGTTGGCATGGGTGACAGGTCCTCCAACGCCAATATAGAATCCGAATTTGGCAAATTCCCTTGCCATTTCGGCAGAACCCTGATAGCAATGCATTGATCCTTTCACATCATGTTCTTTCAACATGTCAAATGTGTCCTGCATTGACTTTCTAGAATGGACTATCACGGGAAGGGCGTGCTTTTCGGCAAGGCAAAGCATGCTTTCAAACAATTCCTTCTGACTATCCTTATTGTCCTTTGTATGGTAATAGTCAAGGCCGATTTCTCCCACTGCAACCACATTGTCCTCATTAAGCTGGCTGTCCAAAAGGGCGATGTCCTCCTCTGTCACATCATCGGCAAATTGATACAGGTATCCCAATGCGGCATGGACATTATCATATTTTGAAGACAGTTCCAACACTTCCATATTGCTTTGAGGATCGGTGCCGTTCAATATCATGTGAATATCCCTTTCTGCAGCTTTGTTAATGATATCCTCTGCGTTTTCCATTTCACTGTTATAAATATGGCAATGTGTATCGACTATCATGAAAAAATCCTCAAAAGGTTGTCTGCATAAGTTTTAATGTTATGGCAATCTAATTATTATATAGTTAACTAAATCAATATATTTTTTGGTGAAATGAATGGATGAAATGTTTTCAAGAACAGAGATGTTAATTGGAAATGAAGGAATGGAAAAGTTAAGGGACGCCAAGGTTGCAATTTTTGGCCTTGGCGGAGTTGGCTCCTATGTTTGTGAGGGACTTGCAAGAAGCGGAGTGGGCAATTTCGTTTTGGTCGACTACGACAAGATTGACAAAAGCAACATCAACAGGCAACTGATTGCAACAGTCGATACAATAGGCAGGCATAAGGTTGACGTGATGAGGGAAAGGATCCTTCAAATAAATCCTGATGCAAATGTTGAAACATACAAGGAATTCTACATGGCGGACTGTGAAATAGACATCATCACAGAGGACTTGTCATATGCAGTCGACTGCGTGGACACAATAATGGCAAAGATTGCAATCATATGCAAGTGCGATGAACTTGGCGTGCCGGTAATGTCATCTATGGGAACTGGAAACAAGCTTGACCCGACAATGTTTGAGGTGGCAGACATCTACGAAACCTCAGTGTGTCCCCTTGCAAAAATAATGAAAAAGGACCTCAGAAAGAGAAATATAGAAAAGCTTAAGGTTGTATATTCACAGGAGCATGCCATCAACACAAATGCACATCCGATAAATCAGGACAGGAAATTCAAGGTCAAGGGTAGCGTTTCATTTGTGCCTTCCGTTGCGGGACTGATAATAGCGGGGGAAGTCATAAAGGACATATCATCTTGAACTACCTCGACCTTGGATGAGGTCGAAGATTCTTACTTCACGGGCAGGTACTTTCCCACGAAAGTAGTTTTACCGTGCTATCCCCCCAGTCCCTGAGGTTCATCTTATTTTTTTCACTAAGAAGTCTGAATCCTTCTTGTTCTATGTTTTTGGCGGCGTTGATATCTCTGTCGTGTTGTGTTTTGCAGTGCGGACAGATCCATCTTTTTTCATCACCTAAATCTTTGTTGTAGTATCCGCATACATTACAATTTTTGCTGGATGGGTACCATCGGCTTATTTGAACGAATATTTTATCGTACCATTCGCATTTGTATTTTATCATTTCCACTAACTTGTACCAGCTGATATTCTGTAGTTTTGCACTTAAATCTGTTTCTTCGAATATTTTTCGTATGTCTAGTGTTTCCATACAGATTAGGTCGTATGTTTTGACTAGGTAGTTGCTTAATTTGTGGTATGCGTCTTTGATGCGGTTGTTTTTTCTTTTTATCCATTTGCCTAGTTTTTTTAGTGTTTTGTTGTAGCGGTTACTATTGTATTTTTTTCGTGATAAACTTTTTTGGTATTTTTTAATCATTTTTTCCTCATGTGTCGTGTCTAAATTGGTTATCTTTAGTCCGTTGCTGAGGATTGCTAATGTTCTCATACCAAGATCAATTCCCACGCTCTTATAAGTATAATCCATTGTCTCTACTTCGGTTTCGATGTTGAAAACTGCATAAAAGTGACCGTACTCCTTTTTAATGGTTACATTGTTTATTTTAGATTCTTTTAGTAATCTTTTATATTGTGGGCTAGTTCTGTAATGTACTTTTCCCAGTTTTGGTAAAACAATTATATTGTCCTGTATTTTGATATTATTGTTGTTTTGTATTCTGAAACTCTGTTTTGGATTCTTTTTGGATTTGAATCTAGGATAAGCTGATGTATTGTTGAAGAATCTATTAAATGCAGTTATTAGATCACGATAAACCTGTTGTAGGCTGCTTGACTCACTTTCATACAAGAAGGGATATTGTGTTTTCAACATGTTCAACATTGTATTGAATGTTTTTATGTTGCATTGTAACTTTGTGTATCCTTGTTGTTTAAACAATTCAAATGTTTCCTGATATTCTTGCAATAATTTATTCCAAGTTAATCTGGCGTTATTAATATTCTGATTAATTTTATCCTCCATACTTTCATCAGGATACAATTTAACCACAATACCTTTATTAACAAGATTATACTCAGAAAACATATGAATCACATCCAAAACAGGAGTTTTTTTTAAAATTTTTTCCAAATTAAGAAAACACACAATAATAATTATTAAATAACCATAATATAAACAAATAATGAGAGAGCATTTGGAAACTAATACTAATTCATCCCATGTTTTTGTGCAATTCATCCACAACCTAAAAGAGGTCATGGTATTCTTGCACTATTAAGATAAAATTTAATCATGATAAATGCGTAATATAATTATAAAGGAGATTGAAAACATGGCAGATGAGAAAAACACAAATCGTATGAGCAAGAACGAGTATTATCTTGGAATTGCCTTTGCAGTATCAAAAAGAAGCACTTGCCTTAAAAGACGTTATGGGGCAGTAATCGTCAACAACGACGAGATAATCAGTACAGGATATAACGGAAATCCGAGAGGCGAGGAAAACTGTTGCGACAGGGGCGACTGCAAAAGGATGAACCTCCCATCAAATTCAGGAGATTACAATGACTGCTTTTCAGTCCATGCTGAACAGAACGCAATGCTCAGTGCAAGCAGAAATGAGATGCTTGGCTCAACCATCTTTTTGGCCGGAGAGAAGTATGATGATGACGGATGGGTTGAAATAGATGATGCAGAGCCTTGTCCGATATGCTTTAGAATGATAAAGAACTCAGGAATTGACAGGATTGTCAGCAAGAAGGGAATTACAAATCTACGAGATTAGATTATAATGAATGAAGAAATAATCTTTAAGCCAATAGGATACATCAAATCCCCATATGAAAATGTAAACAACATGCCAAAGTCCACCAGGGCATCTGGGGATGTGGAAGCTGAGATGGTCATCAACGAGGAATACCTTGAAAGCATGTCCAGCATGAAAGTCGGCGAAGAGTATATGGTCCTGTTCTATTTTCACAAATCAAAGGGATTCAAGCAAAGGGTCCCTTTTATGGGAAACGGGCCAATAAAAGGATTGTTTTCAACCCATGCCCCAAACAGGCCGAACCCGATTGGGGTTTCAACAATAAAAATAACTGAAATTGCGGGCAACGTCATCAAGTTCAAGGGTGTTGACATGCTGAACGGAACTCCAGTGCTTGACATTAAAGACATTTTATAAGGGCAGTGAAATGTTAAACAATACAGATAAAGTTGCAATAAAAGAATTAAGCAATATAAATAAAAATAGAGAATGCTGGAAAGAAAACATTGATTATGTCGCAGAAAAACTGAATAACAATGATTCCGTTGAGGTCAAGGCAAAAGCGTTATGGATTCTTGGGGAGATGGGACTGAAGCATCCTAAAGAGATAGAGAAGCATGTTGGGGACATCGCAGGTTACATGGATGATGACAATGCAAAATTGCGAGAAAGGTCAACCAATGCGATTGGAAGAATAGGAAGGGCAGATAATCATCTAGTAACACCACATTTGGATAAACTAATGAAAATGAGATTTGACGAATCCGAAAACGTCAGGCATGCATTTGTTTGGGCTTGCGAAAATATAGCTTCAACCGCTCCGGAACTTTTTTGCGAAAAGCTTGAAATCTTTTTTGAGATGATTTCAGACCCTGGACAAAAGGTAAGGATAGAGGCACCTGAAATGTTCAGGGTCATTGGAAAAAGAAAGCCTGAGCATGTGAAACCCTATCTGGAAAAACTGGAATGGATTGGCGAAAATGATGATAACCCAACAGTTCGCATTCACAGTGAAGGTGCAGTCAGGATTACAAAAAATGCATTGAAAAAAATGAAATGTTAAATAAACAGCTTAAAAAAACAAAAGATTCATCCATCAATAATTAAAACACACCACCATAATAAACTGTTCGTATAAAATGAAATTAATGTTGAACGGAACCTCCATTCTTGACATTAAAGACATTCTCTAACATTTTTAATATATAATTATAACATTCATTTTCAGAAGTTATACTTATTTAAAAGTAATATTTTTTTGCCAGCCTAATTGAATATTCATCATTTTTAACTATATTTTAAATATATTGTTCAATATATAATAACTAGGAGGCAACTAAATAATGAATTTCAAGAAATTTCTAATTTTTTTGTGTTTAATAATGGTTATGTTTACGGTTGCTAGCGTAAGCGCAAGCGACGTGAATGAAACCGTCATTACAAGCAATGACGTGCAAGATGACGAAATTGCCGTTTCAAATGAAGAAGATGTAATGACAGCAACAACACAAACTATGACAGACTTAAAAAAACACAATCGACAATAGTCAAAATACGACAATTGTCCTAAAGAATGATTATTCCTATTACCAAGGAGATTCCTTGACCGATGGAATTATGATTGACAAGTCAGTGACAATAGACGGACAGAACCACAAAATAGATGGTCAAAATAATATGAGACTTTTCCGGATTACCAATGGTGCAAGTGTCACATTCAAAAATATAATATTTTTAAATGGATTTGCAGACAGAGAAGGTAGCGGCGGTGCTGTCTGGAATAACGGAGCAAAAAGCGTAACCGCAATAAACTGTACATTTGAAAACAACAGAGCATACCATGGTGGGGCACTTGACCATGTCGATGCTAAAAACTGCACATTCATAAACAACAATGCAAAAAGTAATTTAAATTCAGAGGGCGGTGCAATGTATGACGGCATTGCTGTGAATTGTACTTTCATTAAAAATTATTCAGATCATTCCGGAGGAGCAACATCCCAAACTGAAACTATAAATTGTACATTTATCAATAATACTGCAAGAGTCGGAGGAGGTGCAATGTATGGACGCGTATCAAGCTATTCCACCTTTATAAACAATAGGGCTTTCTCAGGTGGAGCAATGAAAGTTACTATAGCCACAAGATGTACTTTTATTAACAATATTCAAGAAGGATATACTGATACGGAAGCAAATATCTTTGGTACTGTCATTAATTGTACTTTTATAAATGATAAAGTATTTGCAACAACAGTTGGATTCTGCTTAGAACGTAATCAAATAGAACCTATTGATATGATAAAGTTCATTGGATTACCTCCTCAGTGTAATCTTAAAATTACTGCCACTAAAGACGGTAAAACACAAACATTTTATTATGACAGCGAAGGATGGAAAATACATGACCTAGAACCAGGAATTTATAAGGTAACAATAGATATTTTAAATTATAGGGTAACAGGCCATTATGAAACTGAAATAAATGTAACAAGCGGATCCATGTCAATGGCCCATTTAAACAATCTAATAAAAAACACTCAAAACAAGACAATCACATTAGATTACGATTATTATTGCACTGACATGGACGATAATTTGGCAAATGGAATTATAATCGATAAATCAGTTACAATAGATGGACAAGGCCATAAATTAGATGGAAACTACAAAATGAGAATTTTCCAGGTTACCAAAGGTGCCAATGTCACATTTAAAAATATAACCTTTTTAAATGCCGCAACCACCGGAACCGGCGGAGCCATCTGGAACAATGAAGCAAATGTCACCGTGATAAACTGTACATTTGAAAACAACGCTGCCGGATATGGTGGAGCACTCTTTAAAGTGAATGCTGAAAACTGTACATTCAAAAACAACAATGCATATAATGCCAATTATGGTGGTGGAGCAATGTATGAAGGCAGCGCCACATATTGTACATTCATCGGCAACGTAGCGTTCGGACATGGAGGTGCAATGAATAATGCTATAGTTGCAAATTCCACTTTCATAAATAACATCGCAAATAATGACGGTGGAGCAGTATTCAATAGTGAAGTTGCAAACTGTAATTTTATAAATAACAATGCAAAAAATGGTGGAGCAATGTCCTGGGGAAGCGCTAAAAACTGTACATTTACCAATAACAATGCAAATAATGACGGTGGAGCAATGTCCTGGGGAATCGCTGAAAACTGTACATTTACCAATAACAATGCAAATAATGACGGTGGAGCAATATACGAAGGGGATGTTTCAAACAGTACTTTTAACAATAATATCGCATCCAATGCAGGTGGAGCAATGTCCAATGGACGCACTGAAAACTGTACATTTACCAATAACACCGCAAAAAGTGGCGGAGCAATATCAGAAGGAAGTGCTACAAATTGTACATTTATAGATAACAAGGCAAATGATGGTGGAGCAATAAATGAGGCAGGTGCCCTAAATTGTACATTCATCAACAACACTGCGTACGGTTCATATATTGAATTCTACACCCTAACTAAAAAAATAACACTTGGACAGATAGTGCCATTCTATTGCCTGCCTGAATGCAACCTTACAATCACAGCTACCAACAAAGATGGAGCATCAAAAACATTTACATGCACAGACAAAGGATGGGAAGTAAAAGATCTCGAACCAGGAATTTATAACGTAACATTCACAGTTTACAGTGACTTTAATGGAGGGGAATTCCAAACCCAAATAACCATAGTCCACAATACCATGAAAGACTTAGATGACTTGATTCAAAGCACCCTAAACGATACAATCATTTTAAATTTTGATTATTTCTGGGGCGATCAGGATCAAAACTTGACAAACGGAATCATAATCAATGAATCAATCACAATCGACGGACAAGGCCACAAAATAGATGTAAGTAAAAATATGAGAATGTTCCAGATTACCAACAACGCCACTGTCACATTTAAAAACATAACCTTTTTAAATGGATGGACAGGTGCTAATGGATACGGTGGAGCTGTCTGGAACAACGGAGCAAAAAGCGTAACTGCAATAAACTGTACATTTGAAAACAATACCGCACATAATGGTGGAGCACTTACCGGTGTCAATGCAATAAACTGTACCTTCAAAAACAATTACATAACTCAAGATGGAGGTAAAGGAGGTGCAATGTATGAAGGCACCGCTACAAATTGTATATTTACCGGAAATGGTGCAATCAATAAAAATAATAAAGATATTGACGGTGGCGCAATGTACAATGCAACAGCAATAAACTGTACATTCACAAACAACAATGCAATCCGTGCCGGCGGAGCAATGGACCACGGTACTGCAACAAACTGTACTTTTATTGACAACACAGCACAATTTGGCCAATCCATGGCTAGCGGTACCGCCAATAATTGTACATTTATAAATAACGATGTACGGAATTCCAAAATTCAATTTTACATCACAAATAACGAATTAAAACCTGGAGATACAGTATCATTCACCGGCTTGCCAGAAAGCAGCCTTACAGTCAACGTCACAAATAAGGACGGCGAAACAAAAACATTTGACTGCACAAATGAAGGATGGACTGTCGAAAACCTAGAACCTGGCACATCCACCATCAAATTCATTATAAAAAATGACAAAGGCAATACTGGAGAGTCTGTAACTCAAATTACCGTGCCAGATGCTCTTGGATTAAATGTAAATGTTGAAGATGTCTTTGAAGGAGAAAATGCAATTGTAAATATTACCGCAAACCCTAATTTCACAGGTGACGTCTCACTATCACTAAACGGAATCACATTCACCGTAAAAGTAAACAAAGGAAAAGGCACCTATCAATTTGCCGACTTAACAACAGGCAATTACACAGTAACCGTCAGCTTTAAAGGAAACGACGAATTCAATGCATCCACAAAAGAAATTACATTCAAAGTCAAACCTAAATCAGATCTTAATTTAACCGTAAACGTGGACGACATCAACGAAGGCAACATGGCAACCATAACAGTTACCACAGACAACACATTCAATGGTGAAGTCAAAGTATCCATAAACGGAAAACAAAACAAATTAGAAATAATTGAAGGTGAAGGCGAATACGTTGCAATGGAATTAGATGCAGGAAACTATACCGTAACAGTCAGCTTTGATGGAAACAAAAAATTCAATGCAACTTCAAAAACAGCAAAATTCGAAGTAAAACCTACAGCACAAAAAACCGATCTCAACTTAAAAGTCACAGTCGGAGACATTTATGTAGGCGAAACCGCATTCATAAGAATTTCCACAAACAACACATTCAACGGCAATCTCACAATAGTGGTAAATGGAATCACCAATGAAAACACAACAATAATAGACGGTATAGGAATATACAGTCTTGAAAACTTAGCCGCAGGCAATTACACTGCATACCTAGGATTCAACGGTGACGACACATTCGATTCCGCTGCAAAAGCAGTACAATTCGAAGTCAAATCCATAGACCAAGCAATCGAAATCAACGCTCCAGAATACGATGATACACCGGAAATCAGCATCGAATTGCCAAGCGATGCAACTGGAAATCTCACCGTAAATGTTGATGGAACAAACTACACCAAAGCATTAGTTAACGGATCTGCAAGCATCACAGTACCTACCCTTTCTGAAGGAGAACACAATCTAACAGTTACTTACTCAGGAGACGACAAATACTCCCCAGTGACAAAAACAACCACAATAAATATCAAAAAGGCCCCAGTTATTAAGTTAACTAAAAACACTGACATCAAAATGCTCTACACCGCAAAAACACCATACAAAGTACTTGTTACCAAAGACGGCAAGGCAGTAGGCGCAGGAGAGTCAGTGAAAATCAGCTTCAACGGTGCGACCTATACTGTAAAAACCGATAAAAACGGTTACGCAACCTTCAAAATACCTGACGTAAAACCACAAAAAGCAACATATGCTATTACAGCGACATACAAAGGTGTTACAGTTAAAAACACAGTGAAAGTCAACAGCATAATCAAAGCCAAAAACAAAAAGGTCAAAAAATCCAAAAAAGTTACCAAAGTAAAAATCACCTTGAAAAAAGTCAACGGCAAATACCTCAAATCAAAAACACTCAAAATCAAATTCAAGGGCAAAACCTACAAAGCAAAAACCAACAAAAAAGGAACAGCAAAATGGAAAGTCAAAAAATCCATGCTCAAAAAACTCAAAGTAGGCAAAAAATACAAATACAAAGTAACTTACGGAAAAGACAAAGTAACCAAAAAACTTAAAATTAAAAAATAGAGACATTTAATCTCTATTTTACTTTTTTTATTTTTGACAGCTTTTGATCAAACCAGCTTGAACGGTTAGGATTTTCAAAACAGACGAAATTAATTATATGAAAATACAATCATGCTTGAAAACTTATCTATAAGGAACTAGAAAGTATACTTATGGACAAGCGGGTTAAATATTTAATTCTTGCAATAGTATTTATTGCAAATTTAATCTATCAGATAAATTATAATTTTAGCTTATGGAATATTTTTAAATCCTCCCTGCTCGTCATCATCTTATTTTACCAATTTGCAAACGTCGGCCAGAATAAAGTTTCCAAATTCCTAGTTTATGTCATGATAGTGGTTTGTATCATTGAGGCGTATAACGGATTAAAAAGCAATGACTGGTTTAAAACATGTGCATCTTTAGGTTTCATGTCACTAATGCTCTGGGTATGCCTTGAGCCCACATTAATCATTCTGACCAGATTTTTCTTAGAACACGGCCATTATTCAATAGCATTGAAATTTGCAAATTCCTGTATCTTCATGTTTAAAAAGAAATCTTATATATTGGCTCTTAAGGGAAACATTTTAAACCTATTAAACCGCTTCGATGAGGCTTTGGTCTGCCTTGAGGAATCTCATGAACTGGGATATGATGATCCTTTCGTTTATTATAACTTGGGTTACTGCTTGATGAGATTAAAGGACTGGGAAAAGGCATGCCATTACCTGAAATTGGCATCAGACATCAAACCAGATGAATTCGCATATGCATATACCCTTTCTGAAATATTGATAGGCTTGGGAGAGTATGATGAAGCCCTATACTATACGAGTAGGGCATTGAAATCCAATGAAAAGAATGAGCTTTTAAACGAACAGCTTGAAAAAATCAAATACCTGTCTGATTAAACATCAAAAAATCATCCATCAATAATTAAAACACTTGACCATGATCAACTGCATATGAAACTTATGATATTGTTCGCAACCTTCGATTTCAAGCAATAAAAACTCAATGAACTACCTCAACTTATAGAAGTTGAGGATTGTTAATAATTTCAACAATGTGCTTGAATGCCTCTTTTGATCGGGACCCAGTGGATAAAGAGGATATACATGAGACATTTCCTCACCTACATTCAGCTCGACATCAACGCCCCTCAAATAGACCCATTAAACTCTGTAAAAACCTTAATTTTGTTTGAATTGAATCTTTTTTTAAAATATACATTGCCAAATATGAACTTAAGCAAAATAAACTATTTAAAACCATATTTACTCTTAAAAAGTTAAAAAAACAAGAATAGACGTGGTGGGACTCGAACCCACGAAGCAACTGATGCATAAGACCCTGAATCTTACTCCTTTGACCACTCGGATACACGTCTAAAAAAGATATCAAAAAAAGTAATCCATATTGGATTTTAACTATATTAATATAATACTTTTTTAGTATAAATATGTAATCTTATTCGACCCATTGATTGATAGGTAAACCATCCTATAATAATCCAAAAATATACTGAACTTTGTAGTACATTCAATTAACTATATTTTATAATATATACTAATTGGGTTAAAATTTAAAAATAAGAATTATGATTTTCCAGTAAATTATGCATTGAAAGACATAAATACTTTTCAAACATAATATAAATTAGCAGGGTGTTTTAATGAAAAATATTATTATTGTTCAGTGCATGTCAACAGGTAAAAATTATATTCAAGATATTATTGATAGAAATTTAAATCCGATTGTTTTAGAAATGAAGCTATTTGATGAATCTGAAGATGCAATAATCACTAAAGAAGAAGTAAATGCAGAATATGAGTTAATTGATAATGATTTTGATGTGATATATGAAAAAGACACATACGAAGAAACACTCGAAATGGTTAAAAAATATGACCCTCTGCTTGTTATTCCAGGAGCTGAGGGCGGTGTTGTGCTGGCCACAAAATTAGCGAATGACTTGAATCTTTTATGCAATCCTATCGAAAATTTGAGTGCTTTTACTTTAAAAAATGAAATGCACAACAGACTGGCTGAAAACAATCTGCGTTCAATCAAGGGACAGGTTGTCAGGTCTTTAGATGAAGCTATCGAATATTATGATAAAGAAAACCTAAAGGAAGTTGTAGTAAAACCTATATACAGTGCAGCATCCATAGGCGTTAGACTGTGCTCAGACAGACAGGAAATGATTGACGCAGTAAAAGAAGTATTCAATTTAACAGGCATTTATAACCATGAAATGACAGAGCTCATTATTCAGGAACGTATAGACGGACAGGAATATGTTGTTGATACTGTTTCATGCAATGGAGTTCATCGGGTAACCCTCGTTTGGAAATACAATAAAATCAAAACATCCGAAGGAGGAAACATATACGATTATGATGAGACCGTTAATGAATTGGGAATCGGAGAAGCGGAACTTGTCGAATATGCTTTTGATGTTGCCGATGCGTTAGGAATAAAATACGGTCCGGTTCATGGCGAATACATGATTGATGAAAAAGGACCTATTTTGATTGAAGTGAATTGCAGACCCCATGGTCACGGATTGGATGCGGAATTCCTGGACATGATTTCCGGCCAGCACGAAACAGACAGTTCACTTGATTGCTATTTAAACCCTGAAAAATTTAATCTGGAACGTTTGAAAGGTTACAATTTATATGCACATGGGGTTGTAAAGAATTTCATCGTTCCGAAGGATTTGATTGTGAAATCTTCTCCAATGAATTTCCTGGCAGATAACTTAAAAAGCTTTTTTAAAACAAACATTTCAATTAAAACACCAAAAATATTCCATAAAACCCAGGATTTGGAAACTGTAGGAGGGACAATTTTTCTGGTTCACAAGGACCTTCAACAGATTCAAAAGGATGTTGACTTTATAAGGGATATTGAAAAGAGGGCTTTCCAACTAGTGTTAAGTGAAGAAATGCATAAAAATGTAACCGTTGACGAAAATGAAATCAAAAAAACAATTCCTTCTTTAATAAATGATATTAAACCATATGGAACATGCCTTTTAGTTACTGAAAATATTTATGATAATTTAAGCGCATCTCAAGTTTTATTGAAAGATTTAGATGCCGTTAAAGGAAAATTTGACTGTGTAGTCATAAATCTGAACAGAAGCATTGCCGATGAAAAAGATTATGAAATTGTGCGACTGTTCTTAAATATTTTTGATAAGGTCAAATCTAGCGGAGGATTGGTTTTCATTCCAAAAACAACCTATGACTATATGCCTAATTCAAGATTGGGTGCAGAAGCGCTTGTCAAGGTATCAGACTTTAAAATAGAAATGCCAATACACAAATTAAACAGAATGCTTATTGCATCAAAGAGATAACATGGAATACAGAGAAATTTTGATTTATTGAACAGGAAATTCAGGGAATTGTTTTTCCCAACACTGATGGTTTCGATAGCCGGCAACTTTGCAGTGCTTGTGGATGCATTCTTCATTAGTATGTTCATGGGGTCAATGTACCTGTCTGTTGTTCAAAGTATTGAACCCCTTGTTAGCTTTATCAATGTTCTCTACTGGCTAATCGGTTTGGGCGGAAGCATCATATGTACGATGGCCAAAGCTGAATTCGATGAAAAGAAGGGCAATTCATACTTCACGATTTCGATTATCGGAGTCACCATTATCGGACTAATCATAACAATTACGGCCATAATATTTCAAGGACAGTTTGTTCAGTTATTATGTCATTCCGAACAGTTAAAACCACTCGTCACACAATATTTTTATTTTTATGCCCTTGGAATTGCATTTAACTGTTACATGACATCTTTGGCATATTTTATCAAAACTGACGGATTCATTAAAATGGAGTTCAGAGCATTTTTAATTTGCAATGGGGTTAATATCATTATGGATATCGTTTTAATGAAATTCTTGAACTTGGGCATTTCCGGTGCTACAATGGCAACAACACTAGGAATTATCGTTGCGGCAATTTACATTACATCATATTTCTTCAAATCAGACAGGAGACTGAAATTCATTAAAATCAGATTATCCGAGACAATCGGCTATTTTGCAGATGTCTGCAAGGCAGGCTTTTCAGTTTCATCAATCCCGTTATACCGTACAATCAGACTGGTTCTTTTAAACGCTTTAATTGCTGGAATTTTAGGAGAACTGGGTTTGGCAGCATTTAATATGTGCTATAATACATTGTTTCTGCTGGAAATCTTTGCTTTGGGAACATCCCAATCAATTTTACCGATTGCAGCCGTCTATAATAAAGAGGAAGATTACGATGGCGTGGATTATGTGAAAAAGAGATCCCTTAAAATCATAATTGTATTTGGAACAGTCTTCTCAGCATTATTCATTATATTCCCACAAATAATACTTTTGATATTCAATGTAAGCAATCCAGCATAATTAAAAAGCATAAGGGTACATCAGTATTTCAATACTTACCGCGAAAAAGGTTACTCCGAGGAATGGATAATCCAAAGGATGAGAACCATTGAAACCAGAAAAGAACTGACAGCCGAATGGGACAGGGTTGGAGTCAACGAAGGAATTGAATATTCAATTCTAACTGATGATATATCCAAAGCATGGTCAGAAATGTCAACAAAAGAATACAAACAATACAAAGGACTTAAAAAAGAAGGCCTACGAGACAACATGACCAACATGGAATTAATATTAAACATGCTGGCAGAAGCATCAACAACTGAAATCAGCAAAGTTGAAAATCCAGATGGGTTGATGAAAGCCGTAACGTTGCAAAACGTGGCGGAAACATTGCAGGAAATGCAAGAAAAGAACTTGAAGCAGCGACTGGCAAATCAGTAATCAGTGCAAAGAATTCTAAAAATCCTGAATTATTGGATGAATAATTAATTCATCTACTTTTTTGTTTTTTTTTGGTAAATGCAAGTAAAATTTACATACATTATAACTATTTTTGAAAAAGAACTACTAACCAAACTAAAATATAGAGATAAAAATACAAACTGTTCGTATAAAACGTATGATATAGTTCGCAACCTTATCGATTTGAACTACTAAAACTCTAATGTAAAGATTAAATATAAATAGGAAAAGTTACCATCTAGTTAATTAAACCTGTTTCCTGATTAATCCTCAGATTTTGCAAATATAATTTGAAAAGATTACTTTTTAATTTGTATTTACCTCTTGATGGTTTGATTATCATATTTTTGTTAACTAAATTTTTTAACAATGCAGAAGGTTCAGAGTTCAAATTGGCATTATCCTTGATATAGGAATAAGATAAAATTGTTTCGTCACTTTCAGCCATTAGGCATAGTATTTTTCGCTCTTCTGCAGTAGATTTGCTGAATAATGCTTTAAACTCACGTTGAGCTAAAATGTTTAAGGAATACCTAGAAGCTCTTTTAAATTCAATCATAGTTACTTCATCATCGTCATTACTTTCTTCAAAACAACTGTAAGCAAGAATTTGCATATAATATGGAATTCCATTAGATAATCCATATATTTCCTTTAAAACATCCTCTTCAAAGACTACACCTTGTTTTTCGGATGGAATGATTATAGCATCACATACTTCACTATAAGATAATGGTCCAATCAAATAAGGCTCGAATATCCTTACTGCTGAGTCAAGTTTGTCTTGTATTTTATTGAAAATATCTTCTGATCCAGTAGCTACGAACATTATGTTTTTTCCTTTTAGATTTAATTCAACAAGTGCATTTTGCAAGATGCTTAATATTTTCATTGTTTCATCATTGCCCATAATCCTTTGAAGATCATCAAACAATAGGATTAAGACAGGATTGTCAGAGCCCAACTCATCATAAATCACGTTTAAAATTTTTTCAAATGCTACAACAGGACTGGTTTTAGGAATTTCACGTGATACTGATACACCACCGATAAATGGGATATTAATGCCTAATGAGCTTATTTTCTCCCAAAAATGACCAATATTAATATCTAATGTGTCAGAGCATTTTTCTATTATTAATGAGCAAACATCTTCAAAATTTCCTTCCATTAAAGGAATTCTAACAGAATATACTTCATCGAGATGATTTATTTCATCTTGAAATTTTAATAATAAAGATGTTTTTCCAATTCCTTTTGGTCCATATAATATTAAATGGCCTGGAACTCCCATTTTAGTTGAGTTATATACTTTTTTAAGTTCATTTAATTCGTTTTCACGGCCAGTAAAATAGGATGGCAAAATTCCAGTTCGTTTTCTAAAAGGATTATTTTTCATAATCATTATCTCCAATAAAATATTTCATAAAAAACATGAAAAACATAAAAAAAATTTATGATTCTTATGTTTCTTATGTTTTTCAGAGTATTTAAAAATTCCTATCATAAAACATAAAAAACATAAAAAAAATTTATGATTCTTATGTTTCTTATGTTTTCGAGAATCTAGAAATTTTCATGGAACACGTAAAATTTAACTCTAACAATTGGCCATCAGAAGAATATGCATAGTAAAAGTAACAAAATATGGATAATTGCAATAGTTTGAACTCATAGTTAACCCGGTTCGGCCCATAGATTAAAAATGAACTATTTAAATCAAAGTCCTAGTGTTTGAGTTAATGGAATTCCCAAACCTCAAGAGTAATCAAATAGAGAAATTTCCAGGGATTACCATTTCTTTATTATCATAAATGTAAAATGTGACGTACTCCTTGATTAATGTATAATCCATATGTGCCAGAGAATTTTCTATAAATAAGAATGAATGTAGATTAAGCTTTAAAGAAAGTGAAAAAATGAACCTAAGATTAAAATAATAAAAAATTGATTAATTTAAAATTAATAATCAATAGCAAGTATACATTTTACTTTAAAGTTTCTCAGCGTAACCGATAACTTCACCGTCGACCATTTCATGAGTGTACCTGTGATAGAGTGAAACGTTGTTCATGCACTTTATGTATGACACCTTCAGCACTTCGGGGTTGTCCTTGAAATAAGCTTCCCTTGTTGCGCCCTTGCCCCTTCCGTGCAGGTTGTCGACAATGTCCATACCGAGAAACTCATTGTGAGATCCCTGATTCAGGTGGGTTGCATTGAACTTTCTTAACATGTGGGGGCGAAATCGTCTGTATCCCCCAGCATAACCGAGTTTAAGATAATCATTGATGAATCGGAACTTGCGCCCGACATAATCCGGAGCAAACTTCAATAAACAATCATTGAGATTGAAATCCTTTTCCTTGAGCTTTACCTGTGCGATGAACTGGACAGTTTCCGGATTGAGGAAAGTGTAATATGGCCTGTCTGTCTTTTTCCGGGTCAGCTTGCATGTGCAGACAACATTGTCATGTCTGCTTAGATATTCCAGTGCGTCTTTAAAACTGTCCTTTTTGTGATATGCTTGTGTGCCTTTAAAAAGCATTTCGTTGGTCATTGATTTTGCCTCGCATCTTGAAGATCCGCTTGAGGTTAAAACCAGAATCCACATTGCCAGGTTGTCATCAGCAATGGAAATTGCTTTTCTGATTTCATCCTTGGTCAGCAGCTCCTCATATGAAATGGAATCATGCTTTTTGATTTTTCTAATGTTTAACGGCGGAATATATGGCAATGTGATTCGGTTGTAGTGATAGAAAGTTTTTATTTTAGTTATTGTGGTTGAAATTGTGTTTCCAACATGGTTATCGATTAGGAAGTTTCTAAAGGATAAGATACGTGAGTATAGTTTAAGCTTGCTTTCAGGCACATTGTTTTCCTGTTCAATTTTAGCCTCCTCCAAAAGTTCGGACAGGCTCATCTGATGAAAGTCAGAGTACTTGGAAAAGGCAGTGCCGTAGGTCTTGATGGAATTTTTTGAATGACCTGCATTCAAATGAAAAGACCTTATCAAATCATAGTCTTTTTCGTGATTCATTTCTAACAATCTCCAAATTTTTTATTAAAAGTTAAATTGTAACTTTTTATACGAGATTGTCTTAAAAAAGAAGTATTTAAAGATAATGTAACCAAAAAGAAATCAAGGAGGATTATTAAAAAAAAGAATTAAGGAGAAATAATGATCTCCTTATTTTTTCACAGTAATTTTAACTTTTTTACTGGTTGCTTTGAAGTTTTTGTTTCCTTTGAATTTAATAACAGCAGTGTATTTACCTTTTTTGTTTAGTTTGGTAATTTTGAAGGTTGCTTTACCTTTGCTGTTAGTGGTTGCCTTGTAAGTTTTTTTACCGACTTTTAAAGTAACTTTAACTTTTTTAACTGCTGCTTTGCCAGCTTTTAAAACGATAGTGTATTTTTTGGTTTTCTTTTTAGCTTTGAAAGTAGCTTTTTTAGCAGTTATTTTAGTAGCTTTTTTAGTTATTTTAGGAGTATTAGTGGTTGTTTGTCCTGTATTTGTGGAAGTACCATTACCAGAGGTACCATTTGTAGATGAATTTGTATCAGGGGTTGGAGTTGTTTCAGTAAAGTTGTATTTGTATGATCCTTCAGATTTAAGGTAGTTTTCGTTACCTTCGAAGTATGCTTTTATTTCACCTTCACCAGTTAAATCAGACACTTTAAGATTACCATTATCGTCAGTAATACCGGTTTTATTTTCACCGTTAACAGTATAATTTACATTTACATTAGAAACAGGATTTCCTTCAGCATCTTTAACAGTAATGGTTACAATACCTTTTTCAGATGAACTGATGGATGTGTTGGTTTCAACAGCAACAACTTTAAGTTTGGTAGCGTTTACATAATTATGATTATCAGTGGTTTCAACGTTTAAATTTGCATCAAAATCATAGTCACAATCTTCAATAACACAATAAGTTTCAATATCTGCAGCTCCAGGAACATCTACAATTCCTTTTACATTACAGTTATTGAATTTACACTCTTTGAAGTATATTCCATCATCTAAGTAATAATCGCCAGTTTTTGCCACAATGGAATCTGCAGTTATATTTTCAAAAGTACAATTGTTGAAGTTAGTTAATCCATATTTATAAAGAGTTATTACACCATTTTCAGTAGTAATGTCTTTAAATTCACAATTATTAAAATTTATAGCATATGTTTGTCCATATCCATACTCTTCAACATGACTTTGATCCGCTTCACTTAATGCTTTCTCAATAGTGATATCACCTATTATTGAACAATTGATAAAATTCATATTTCTTTCATAATTATTATAATGTGCTCCTTTTTTTGTAACACCATGATAAATTGTCATGTTAATAAATGTGTAGGTTGCATTTGGAGCTCCTGCACCATATACATCAGACCTAAAGCTGAGTAGTGTTTCTTTAGATTGGCCTATTAAAGTAATATTTTTTGGATCATTAATATTTATTCTAACATAATCCCCATTTGCTAAATATATAATTCCATTATCTGCAATATTACCTAATGCAAAATTAATACCAATATCTGTACCATATGCAGTTGACCAGTCTTTTCCAGTTGTAGTATCTGATTCAGGATCATTTTCAGAATTAACATCAACATATATTACATTAGGAGCTTCTTTTAAAATGTTTTCTGAAAAAGAACTCATCAGTAATGATTCTTTATTTGATTTAAGAATTAAATTATTGCTATTAAGTGTAACTGGATTTATAATCACGTTATTAGTTCCTAAATTAGTTTGGTAACAATTTGTAAAAGTGTTGTTTTCAAATGTGTAATTTCCACTTATTTCTACAGTGTCAGATGTAGTTTGAGTGTGGTTGTAGAAATAATTGTTGTATACTTTTAAGTTTGGAATTCCCGCAGTGATATTTTCAAATGCTTGACTGAAAGCAGCAATTGCTTGACCATTTTTAGCTTTATTGTTAATGAATGTTGAGTCATGTACATTTAATGCACCACTATTCATTGCAGTGATTGCCCCACCATTTCCATTAGTGTTACAGTTTTCATTTTCTTCAAATGTACAATTTTCGATGGTGATATCATAGTTTCCTCCCCACCATCTGGAAGCACCAATAGCCCCTCCACCAATGTTAGTGTGACATTTGTTTTTCTTAAAAATGGAATTGTAGACTTTTAATGTACTGTAAGTATATAATGCTCCACCATTCCATCCTGCATCATTTCCTTCAAAAATACTATTATTTATTACAGTTTGCGCATTGTAATGAGTGTGAATTGCACCAGCCCACCATTCTGCAGTATTATTAATAAATTTTGAATTATTAACATATAAAATACCACAGTTATTAATTGCTCCAGGTTCTACACTGGCAGAATTACGAACAAATGTACAATCATCTACATTCATCACAACTCCAGTATATGTTCCTGCTTTATAATTACTCACAACGCCATAACCTGCAGATGAATCAACAATATTACAATTTGCTAAATTCATAGTTCCATCAGTATTATAAATCACTGCATTATGACCTGTTGCTGCAGTAATATTATAAAAGTTACAATTTTGCAAATTATTAGTTCCAGCCAATTCTAAAAGATTTGTTACACTCATATCTCTAAATGTAACATTAATAAATGTAATAGTTAGACTAGAATCAGTATTAATAAATGGAGTTCCAGTATAAGTGCCTGCAGTTATATAACTATTTGCAGTACCAATAATTGTGGCACTATTTTTGAAGTTAATTTGATTATTTGGTGTGTAACTAGTTCCAGTTAACTTAATTATATAATCATCATCATATTTTTCAGAATATGTTTTTAATGTTGTCCAAGAACCTGCATTAACATTAGTTCCACTAACACTTAAGGTATTTGTTTCTTCTGTATTTTGATTAATATCCAATTGATTTATCTCATCTGAATCACCGGCACAAGAACCTTCAAGTCCAACAGCATTTACTTCATCAATTCCTGAATCGGCAATTACTGTACTATTAACATCTTCAGTTGCACTTGCTGCTCCAATGAAACAGATAAGCACAATGAATAATGATAATATTGCTATCTTATTTAGTTTCAATTTTTTAACCTCCCAATATTATTCATTGAAAATTTCTAGAACATCTCTAGAATACCGTTGACTTAGTTAAATAAACCTACATTCACTAATAACTAGGTCGTATATCAATACAATAAACGA
>R25__coassemble_199_pt1 | contig 39601 bp, 37 predicted proteins | sample R25__metabat2_low_PE_004 | metagenome-assembled genome bin R25
GTATAACAGTGTTTTATCTCAATGTTATATTCTTAAGTTTTGGTTTTCCAAAACATTTATATATAAAAAATAACTATTGTTATATAGTAATATAACACGTGATATATTTACTGAAAATTCAAGAATAAAGGTGATTATTAATGACAAATGACAAAAATTACGGATTAGCAACATTAGGTGTACGCGCAGGACAACAACCAGACCCCGTAACTGGGGCTCAAGCGGTTCCTATTTATCAGACTACTTCATATGTATTTAAAGACTCTGATGAGGCTGCAAGAAGATTCGCCCTTCAAGAGTTTGGTCAAATTTACTCCAGACTCACAAACCCTACCAGTGATGTGTTCGAAGCAAGAATCGCCGCTATCGAAGGCGGTAACTCAGGACTTTCAACATCAAGTGGTCTTGCAGCAATTTCATATGCAATCTTAAATGTAACCGAACCTGGAGACAACATCGTTTCTGCAGACAACCTTTACGGAGGAACTTACCAATTGTTCAACTACACTTTCAAGGATCTTGCAAGGGAAGTCAAGTTTGTAGACTCCCAGGACTTAGAAGCTTTTGAAGCAGCAATTGACGAAAAGACAAAAGCGATTTATGTTGAATCAATCGGAAACCCAAAATTGGATGTTCCTGACTTTGAAGCGCTTGCAGAAATTGCACACTCACATGACATTCCATTGATTGTGGACAACACTGTAGGTGTAGGTCTTGTAAGGCCATTGGAACATGGCGCAGACGTCATTGCAGCATCCGCAACAAAATATGTTGGCGGACACGGTACTGCAGTTGGAGGATACATCGTGGACTCAGGAAAATTCAACTGGGGAAACGGCAAGTTTGCAAACTTCACAAAAGCAGATCCAAGTTACCACGGATTAGTGTTCTGGGATGCATTCGGTGACGTGCCAGGTCTTGGAAACGTTGCATTCACTGTAAGAGCAAGAGCAAGACTTTTAAGAGATTTAGGTGCAACACAAGCACCAGTGCACAGCTTCATATTCTTGCAAGGACTTGAAAGTTTGGATGTACGTGTAAAAAGACATTCTGAAAATGCCCTTAAAGTGGCAAAATTCTTAGAATCTCACCCTAAAGTCAAATGGGTGAACTATCCAGGATTAGAATCCCATCCAACCTATGAAATCAACAAGAAATACTTGAAAGACAACTTCGCAGGAATCCTAGGATTCGGTGTTGAAGGGGGAGAAGAAGCAGGAAGAAAAGTGATTGAAAAACTAGAACTCTTCTCAATTCTTGCAAACATCGGAGATGCAAAAAGTCTCGCAATCCACCCTGCAAGTACAACACATCAACAATTGACTCCTGAAGAGCAAGAAGCTACAGGCGTAACCCCTGACTTCATCAGGCTCTCAATAGGTTTGGAAGATGTAAATGACTTAATTGAAGATTTAAGTCAAGCGTTAGATAGTATCTAGTTACTATCTAATCACTTAAAACATATATATAATGACGATTTACTTAATAATAAAAAATTTGGAGATAATGAAATGTATTTAGACAACTCAGCTACCACTCAAGTTAGCCAAGAAGTTTTTAAGGAAATGGAACCTTATTTCACAGAAGAGTTCGGAAACCCTTCCACTCTTTACGGAATAGGTCGTGAATCAAAAAAGGCATTGGATTTAGCTCGCCAAAGAGTGGCTGATGCAATCAATGCAAAACCTGAAGAGATTTATTTCACAAGCGGAGGATCAGAATCAGACAACCTTGCAATCAAGGGTATTGCATTCAAGTTAGCTAAAAAGGGCAAACATATTATCACCACCAATATCGAACACCCTGCCGTTAAGAACACCTTAGGCTTTTTAGAATCTCTTGACTTTAAGGTAACCTACTTACCGGTTAATGAGGAAGGTATTATCAGCATAGATGACTTAAAGGATGCAATAACTGATGAAACAATACTAATAACAGTTATGCATGCAAACAATGAGATAGGTACCATTCAGCCTATTGAGGAAATTGGTAAGATTGCTCGTGAAAAAGGCATCAAGTTCCATACCGATGCCGTTCAAAGTTTCGGTAAGATTGAAGTGGATGTTGAAAAACAGAATATTGACTTGCTTTCATTGTCTTCCCACAAAATTAACGGTCCTAAAGGTGTAGGTGCAATATACATCAAGAAGGGAACTCGCGTAGTGCCTCTCATCCATGGTGGAGGCCAGGAAAAAGGAATAAGATCCGGAACTGAAAACGTTCCTGGAATCGTTGGATTTGGAAAGGCTTGCGAATTGGCTGCAAATCAGCTCGATGAACACTTTGAGAAGTTATCATCAATTCGCGATGAGCTTATCGAAAAGGTATTGACAACAATTCCTGAAGCATACTTGAATGGTTCTAAAGAGAACAGATTGCCAAACCTTGTAAACTTCAGATTCAAGGCTATTGAAGGAGAGTCTTTAATCCTCCTGCTTGACGCTAAAGGATATCAGGCTTCAACAGGTTCAGCATGTTCATCAAATACCTTGGAAGCATCCCCTGTTCTAACCGCATTGGGATTGGATCCTGTTGATGTTCACGGATCATTGAGAATATCACTTGCGCCTGAAAGCGATGCATTTGATGTTGATGAATTTGTAAATACAATTGCTGAAGCGGTAAAAAGATTAAGACAAATGTCCCCATTGTGGAATCAAGAATTAGATTATGATAATATTATGTGTAAAAAGCACGACGATACCTGTAGGAAGTGTTAATTATGGATTATTCAGAAAAAGTAATGGATCACTTTGCAAACCCAAGAAACTGTAGAATGATGGAAGACGCTAACGGAGTCGGAACAGTAGGAAACCCAACCTGCGGTGACCTGATGACTATCTACATCAAGGTTGAGGACAATGTAATTCAAGACATTTCCTTCCAGACCTTCGGTTGCGGAGCTGCAATTGCAACAAGCAGTATGATTACTGAAATTGCAGTTGGAAAAACCCTTGAAGAGGCATTGGAAATTTCCAGAAACGATGTTGCAGAGGAATTGGACGGACTTCCACCAATCAAGATGCACTGTTCAAACCTTGCGGCAGATGGTCTCCAGGCTGCCATTCAGAATTATTATGAAAACAATCAATAATAATAAATACTTTAAATAATAAAATATCTTTAATCTATTTAAGGAGATGTTTTATATGGCAAAAATATTAAAATGTGACGACTGTGGTAGTATTATCCAAGTTTTAGTAGAAGACGACGGTGACACATGTGACACTCACATGCTCAAGATACCTGTTCAAACAGAAGGTGACAAAGCACCTAAACACAAACCGGTAGTTGAAATCGATGGCGACAAAGTAACCGTTAAAGTCGGTGAAGTTGCTCACCCAATGGATGACGACCACTACATTCAATTCTTGGTTGTTGAAGCAGGTGCTGAACAATACGCAAAATGCTTCAAACCTGGAGACGTTGCAGAAGCAACCTTCACAGTGAACTCAACTGATGATGTTAAAGCTTTAGCATTCTGTAACCTACACGGACTCTGGTCCAGTGAATAAGTTTAAAATTAATTTTTTAAACTTTCCTATTTTTTTATTTTTCTTTAAAAAAATTTTCCAATATAACAAATTTTAATAACATCTTTTTATATAATTTAATACGTGTCTAGTTATATTAAATTAATAATTTTTATTGTAGTTTTACTTTTGATATCCGCCGCTGTTGTCTTTATTGATAGCTCAATGGATAACATTAACCAATCCATGCCATCAATCAGTGATAGTATAGTTCAGGGAGATGAAGATTACAATGAATCCGTTGAATTATTGAACAATAGAAATTTTGATAAAGCAAATCAGAAGGCAATATCTGCGGGAGATAATTACAATAACAGTTTGAATAAATTATTTGAAATCAAAGAGAAATTTAACAAGGATTTGAATGAGGTTCACAAGGACTACATAGATGCAACCATAAACGAATTGGAATTGAAGTTGAAGGCCGTTGATGAACTTAAGGAATCCATATACTATTTGAGAAATTATTATAATTACACAGGTTCAACTCATGGATCTGAAGCAAATGACTACATTTATGAATCATTGACCTATCAAAATCAGAGAAATGAGATTGTTCAAAACAATTCAGAGTTATTTAATTAAGCGTGAGGTTTTAAATTGAAAACTAAATGTCCAAAATGTAAAGGAATAGGTTCCGTTGTAGCGGATTACAAGGAATGTGACGCATGTGGAGGAACCGGTTTTGAAGATGATGCTTTTGATGTGGGAAGTCATTTCAAAGGCATTAATAACAATGCAAGAGCTAAATTTGACCTCGGAGGAGATGAAGATGTTCCATGTGAGGCTTGCAATGGAAAAGGACAGGTTGAAGTATATGAGGAATGTCCTTACTGTCATGGAACAGGTCAGGTTAATGTCTGCAGGGACTGCGGCAAACTGCTCGATGAGAAATATGACATCTGCCACGAATGCGGAGAGAAAAGAAAGGCGGAAAAGGCAAAGCATGATGAGTTTGAGGCTCGTCGCAATGCCAAAAGGGATGTTTACGTTCTTGATTCAATCTGCAACATGAGAGATGTGGACAAGGATAAGTTATACAAGGGTAAAATCACAAGAATCGAAAGGTATGGTGCTTTCGTTTCTCTTAACAATAACGTTTGGGGACTTATGAGAGGAGATGTCTCTGAATATAATGTTGGTGAGGAAATCATCGTATTCATCACAGCCATCAAGTCAAGGGAAGGCAAGATTGATTTTGCACCTGCTTACGTTGACTCTTATAATCTTAAAAGGCTCACCAAGTCAATTCCAAGAACCCTTATCGGTCAGCTTGAAGAGAAAAAGGGCAAGATTGTCAGAATTGACGGTGAGGTTCAGCAAATCCAGCAGACCTCAGGACCTACCATATTCATCATCAGCGATGAGAGCGGAACCACTGAAATCGCCGCCTTTGACAAGGCTGGTGAGAGGTCATATCCCGAAATTGAGCTGAATGATGCAGTTCAGGTAATCGGTGAAGTTAACGAACACGGTGGAAAGACTCAGATTGAGTCATCTTCAATGGTAAAACTTGATGAGGAAAGCACTAAGCAATTACATAAATTGATTGACGATGCATTAAACAGGAAAGCTCAACCGAAAGATGTTGAATTCTTGGTCAAGAGTGATGTTTTAAACAGACTTAAACCTAAGATGTATGAGGCTGCAAGAAGAATCAGAAGGGCAATACTTGACGGAAGGACAATCCTTTTAAGACACCACAATGATGCAGATGGAATATGTTCAGGTGTTGCAATGGAAAAAGCTATCGTTCCATTGATACAGGAACACAATCCAAGCAATGACGCTGAATACTATTACTTCAAGAGATCACCAAGTAAGGCTCCTTTCTATGAGCTTGAGGATGTAGTAAAAGACTTGTCATTTGCACTTGAAGATCAGGAAAGGCATGGCCAAAAATTGCCGTTGATTGTACTTTTGGACAACGGTTCAACCGAAGAGGACATAGTGGCATTGATGCAGGCTAAAATCTATGACATTGAGGTTGTTGTAATCGACCACCACTCCCCTGGAGACTTAATAACAAAAGACGAACGTGACGGTGAGATTTACGGTGCAACAGTTGCTGTGGATGAGTATGTGGACTGTCATGTGAACCCTTATCTTGTTGGAGGGGACTCACAATTGACTGCAGGGGCACTTGCAACAGAAGTGGCACATATCATCAATCCTGATGTCAAAAGGTTAATTCAGCACCTTCCTGCAGTGGCGGCACTTGGTGACCGTGCGGAAAGCGGTGAAGTGTATCAATACTTGAAACTGGCCGCTCAAAAAGGATTTACAGAAGAGCATTTGGCAAAGATTGCCGAATGTGTTGATTTTGAAGCGTATTTCCTAAGATTCATGAATGGAAGGGGAATAATGGATACCATTTTGGCAGTTGACAATCTTGACAAGCACAAAAAGATGATTGAAGCATTGTACAAGGAATATCAAAAGAGAATCGACACACAGCTTAGGGCAGCACTTCCAAACATTAAAAGGACTCAGCTTGAAAACGGAATTTACTTTAACCTTCTTGACGTTGAGAAATTCGCACACAAGTTCACTTTCCCTGCACCTGGAAAAACCTGCGGATTTGTCCATGACCACGTGATTAAGGAATTGGGTGAGGACAAGCCTATCGTAACCTTGGGTCATGGTCCTGACTTTGGAGTGTTCAGGGCAACAGATGCCGTAAATGAGCAATACGGATTCAATGTAAACGAAATTGTTTCCACAATGATTGAAAGGGTTCCACAGGCAGGTATTGACGGTGGAGGCCATGAATGTGCAGGTTCCATTAAATACATTGAAGGATTGGGTGAGGAAGTGCTGTACAAGGTAGTTGAGGAAATCCAATCCCTATCTAAAAAATGATAAAAATGCGTCCGGGAAATTACTGCAGGAAATGTGGACACAGAATCCTTCCAAACGAGCCGTATTGTACAGGTTGCGGTTGTAAAACCGGCTATGATGCAAGTGATGTCACTCCGGTTTTGATACCTCCAATCCACAATATCGGTTTTTTCAATTTTCAAATTGACTTTTCACCATATATAAACACCAAGCATGACTTTAAGTATGAAATCTGCTCCTGCGGATACTTAAACGATGTAAACAATGATTTTTGTTACATGTGTGGAGCTAAAAGGTCTGAAAGCAAACTCTCTAGGATATTGAAGAGAGATTCAAAACCTAAGTTCTCAATGGACACTGTCTTGTGTGAATGTGGAGCGATAAATTCAAATGAGAATGTCTACTGTGAAATGTGCGGAAAGCAATTGAAGGAGGATTCAATTAACATCAATGATAATTACAGCAATTTCAATTTGGAATTTAGAGATTCAATCTTCTGCTTTTGCGGTGAGGAAAATGAAAAATTCTCAAAATTCTGTCGCAATTGCGGTTTGCCTTTAAGTAATTATGGGGCAATGAATGATCTTGCAGTATTGTGCACTTGTTCGACCCTTAATGAAATCACATCAGATTTCTGCATTCAATGCGGAACCAATCTGAAAACGGAAGATAAGAAAATAGTATGTGTCTGTGGTCATAAGAATCCATCTAATTTAAGATTTTGTGAGAATTGTGATAGGCCATTGAACCCCAATAGAAATGTCAAGACAAGGGTAGTATGCTCCTGTGGTGAAATCCTTGATTGGGATAGTGATTTTTGCCCTAACTGTGGCAAGAATATTAAAATGAGGATACGTCACAGAAACTCAATAAATTCTACAGTTAAGAGCCTAAAAAGCATGTTCAGGTAGTGATGAATTTGATAACTTGCGATATTTGCGGAACACTTAATTTCAAAGAGAACAACTATTGCACCCACTGTGGCAATAAACTGGTTCTTGAACATGTCTGTCCGGTATGCGGCGAGAGCAATGATGATTTTGCAACCCATTGCGTTAAATGCAAAAGTCAGATAAATCCAATCAGCATTGATGATTTTGACATACTGTTCAATGAATTTAATCAGCATTTATTGGCGAATGTCGAGGTAAGCGATGAGGAGTATGGCCGGATGTTGTCGAATATTTTCATTAAGGCGGATTATGTTGATGTCTGGGGAAAATCCACCAGGGACAAACTCATAAATCTTGCCAATATATTCACCGAGTGCAGACCTAAGGCCAGAGGCTATGAAAGGGGATTTATATTTTTGGGAAACTTCATTTCTTATGATGATCGGTTGGCTGATTCGGTTCAGATTGCAACAATAATACATGAGCTGGCCCATTACTTCATGTTCAACATCATTGAAACATTGCTGTGCCATATTTTTAAGGTGATGCCGTCTTCCACCATCCAAAGCTTTGTATGGTATTTTTTAAATCTTCCGGAGTTTGAGATCATGAGCGAGTATTGCGCCCATACCGTGGAGGGAAGATTCATACCTTTCGGTTATCAGAATTACGGATCATTTAACAATCTGGTTGAAAATTCCTGTTTTGATAAGCAGACACTTGATGTCACTGTAAAGTTGGGAAACTCATTTGCAAATGAGATAATTGTCTATTTGGAAAAATATATAGATGAAGACTTGAGAAATGAAATAAAAATGCAGTATAGAAAGGATTTGACTCCGCCAACCAACCAGTCCATTCTAATGGAAACCGATGATTGCTATCCGTTATCCATAAAAAATAGCTTATTAATAAATATGTTACATGATGTTTTAAAAGAAGTTTCAATTAATAGAGAAGTCATAAAAGAGTTAGAAAGTATTAAAGAAGGTATAGAATTAAGTTAGTTTATTCCTTTTCTTCTTTAGCTTTAATAGTTTCTAAAACGTCTTTACCGGTGTCAGTTAACCTGTACAGTCTTCCTTTACGAGCTTCTTCATTAATACATTCAACAATTTCTTTGCTTTTTAATTCGCTTAGAACTTTTGAAATGTGATTAGTTCTGATTCCACTGTCTCTTGCGATGTTAGTAGGTATCTTAACTTCGTCTCCAATGGATTTTAATGTCTTTTCCCTGTATTTTGAGATTTGAACGTATGAAGTTAATTTCAAAAGCTCATCACTTTCTTTCACCATAAGGAATTATATATTTTTTATACTATAAAATATTTTATAACATCGTATAATTACTTTAAACACTTCTTAAATCTACATGTATTAAGATTAATTTATTATATAAGTTGTGTTAAAAATAATATTGTTGATACTATGAAATGTAGTAAATGTGGTTTTGAAAATAAAGACAAAGCAAAATTTTGTACTAAATGTGGAAACTCATTAGTTGTCTCAACACCAGAACCAACTCCTGCAAATTCAAATAGCAATACAAAATATATCATTATAGCTTTAATTGCAGTTATAATAATATTGGCAGGTACTATTGGGTATTTTGCATTGAATAACGGTTCTGATTCAGTTCAAAGTAATGACAATTCACAAAGTGCAGCTTCTCAAGAGTCTCAATCAGTAGACGATTCCAGTGACGATGACAAATCTGCACAGACTACAACTGTTTCCTCATCTAAAAAGAATACGGAAACGGTTGAAGACAAGTCATGGGAATCAATTGGAAGCTATTCAGGTTCCGGATCAGGTTCACAGACAATCAGCGTTCCTGAAGGTAAAATAATGGTAAAATTGTCTGCATATCCTATCAAGAATTATGCAACAAACCATTTATACGTGTCTGGTTCCAATGGTAAGTCAGGTGGAGTCGACTGGGGTTCAAAAAGTAAAGTTGAAACAAGATCAGACTCATTCACATACACTTCAAGCTCTGAAGAGACATTCACAATAGACTATTATGAAACTGTTAGTTGGGAAGTTGAATTCTTTAGATATCAATAGTGATTTCAAATCACTTTTTTTTATTTTTTTAGATAACTTTTTAATATATTGAAATATAAAATAATTACCATGTTTTTTGATTTAAATATTAAGGGTAGCAGCTTGGAAAATAATGTTAAACTTGCTGTTCAGGCTTCCGATTATGGATGGGAGCATATTAATTTTTCATATAATCAAAATGAATTTAAAGAGGCATTGAAATTAAAGGATGAGTTGGCTGATGCCTTATTTGATGTCATCGATTTTGATTACACTCTTGAAATTAAATCAACAAACGTCAATGAAATTAGAAAGCATGTGAATAATTTCCGCTCCAGGGCCTCATGCATAAGCGTGGTCGGTGGAGATTTGAAGGTTAACCGTGCCGTTCTTGAAAACATTAAGGTTGATGTCTTGTCAAGACCATACCTGAACAGGTTCGATTCAGGAATCAATCATGTTCTTGCTAAGGAGGCCGTGAGAAACAATGTTGCAATCGAGCTTTGCTTTAAGGACATCCTGCGAACATACCTTGCCCCAAGGGCCAAAGTAATTTCTAATTTCAGGGACACTTACCTATTGTATAGGAAATTTGATTTTCCATTGGTCTTGTCATCTGGAGCAAACTCCATTTTTGATATAAAAACCACTCATGACTTTGTCAACGTTTTCACACAGACAGGCTTGACCGCTGAGGAGGTTTCAAGGTCATTCATGACATCCAGTGAAATCTTAAAATTTAACGCTAATCGCAAGAATCTTATTTTAAATGGTGTCAGGAGGGTTGACGATGAAGCTTAAGGTCTTGCCGCCTACGCTCAGGAAGAACAATCGCTATCTGACAGTTGATATTAGGATAGCCACTAAAATTGATAAGGACAATTTGGTCGGCATTATTTGGGATGCCTGCATTCGCTTTAAGGGAGAGTGTGAAACCTCCAATTTCAATTTATGGGTTATGAAATTTTATGAAATCGATGAATGCGATGATTACTATCATTACAAGGCAATTGTCAGATGCCAAAGGGATTTTGTAAGTGAAGTCAGATCATCCCTTGCGCTTGCAGCAAAATACAACGGCAAGGATATTTCAATGTCAACAATTGGATTGTCAGGCACCATAAAGGCATCACAAAAATATATTTAATTACTTTTTGTAACTTTAAAATAGAAAACTTTATAAATAAATATATTTATAAATAACAATTGGATTTATGGAAAAAAGAATAAAAAACAATTTTAATTTTCTGTAATGCAGTTATTAAAATTAAAAATTTGCCTTTTCACGGAGATTTGGTTTTATTTTTTATGTAGTCGAATTAAATTTTATATTTATAAAAAATATGAGGTATTAATATGCAACCTTTACAAAGTGCTGGATATGATAGGGCTATTACTGTCTTTAGCCCAGATGGAAGACTTTTCCAAGTAGAATATGCAAGAGAAGCTGTTAAAAGAGGAACTACATCAATTGGTGTAAAAAGTTCAGAAGGTATTGTTTTAGCTGTAGACAAAAGAACTACTTCCAAATTAGTTGAAGCATCATCTATTGAAAAGATATTCAAAATAGATGAACATATCGGTGCAGCTACTTCAGGACTCGTTGCTGATGCAAGGGCATTAGTTGAAAGAGCAAGAGTGGAAGCTCAAATCAATAAAATAACCTACTCCGAACCAATTCGTGTAGATAGCTTATCCAAAAAATTATGTGACATGCTACAGTTATACACCCAAAATGGTGGAGTAAGACCATTCGGTTCTGCTTTAATCATTGGTGGAGTGTATGACGGCAAATGTAAATTATTCGAGACTGACCCAAGTGGAGCTTTAATTGAATATAAGGCAACCGCTATCGGTTCAGGAAGATCCGCTGCAATGGAAATCTTCGAAGAAAAATATGAAGATGACCTAACCTTGGATGGTGCAATTGAATTGGCATTGACTGCTATCAATGAGGCAACAGACCACGACACCACATCCAACAATGTTGAAATTGCAGTCATCAAGATTGAAGATGAAAAATACGTAAAACTTCCTCAAGATAAAGTGCAAGAATACATCGATGCAGTGCTTGCAGTGGAAGAAGAGGAAGAAGAAGTTGAAGAAGCTGAATCTGAAGAGGAAGAAGATTCAGAAGATGAAGAATAATTATTATTCTTAATTAACTAGTTAGGAGATGTTTTGATGGTAAATGTTGATGAAGCTATTATTGCTAAATACGAATATATGGGTGAACACTTTGAGATATTGGTTGACCCGGATTTAGCGGCAGATTTTCGTAATCCTGATGGCCCTGACGTTGCCATCGAGGATCTTTTAGCTGTTGAAGAAATTTTCAAAGACTCCAAAAAAGGAGACAAGGCTTCTGAAGAAGCCATGAATAAGATTTTTGAAACTACTGATCCTATAGAAGTTTCTAAAATAATACTTGAAAAAGGAACTGTACAGTTAACCGCAGATCAAAAAAGAAAAATGCAAGAGGATAAGAGAAAATTGGTCATCAATAAGATTGCTACAGAGGCAATCAATCCTCAAAATGGACTTCCTCATCCTGCTCAAAGAATTGAAAATGCATGTGACGAGGCAAAAGTCAAGTTTGATCCGTTTACTTCAGTAGACCAACAAGTCCAAACAGCCCTAAAGGCCATCAAGCCGTTAATTCCAATCAGGTTTGAAAGGGTGAAAGTGGCTGTCAGACTCCCAGGTTCCGCAGCTGGAAGCGCTTACAATGTCATTCACGGATTTGGAGAAATAGTCAATGAGGAATGGCAACAGGATGGTTCATGGATAGGCATCATTGAAATGCCGGGTGGTCTTCAAAACTCCTTCGCTGCTAAGATGGCAGAGATTTCAGGTGGAGAAGCAGAAACTAGAACTATTAAATAATTGAATTTCATGCGTATGGGATTATTATGATATATGTGGAAAATAAAGATTTAGTTATTCCAGGCCAAATATTGGCTGATGACGAATACTATTCAGGAAGAGGTACCTTCAAAGACAATGGTAAAGTTTGCTCTTCTTTAATGGGACGTGTTTCTTTAAGGAATAAGAAACTTAGAGTAATTCCTCTCAAAAGTAAATATGTGCCTAAAAAAGGAGATGTTGTTATAGGTAAAATCAACGATGTCAGATTCTCAATGTGGGACGTTGACATTAACTCACCTTATTCTGGAATTTTACCTGCTTTTGAAGTTTTTGGTCGTGAGAAAAAAGAGCTCAACAAAGTATATGATGTTGGGGACGTGCTATTTTTAAGAGTTGTCGATGTTGATGAAATCAAGAAGGCAAAACTCGGTTTGAAAGGAAGAGGAATGGGTAAATTCAAAGGAGGAATAATTGTAGACATTGCTCCAACCAAAGTTCCTAGGTTAATCGGTAAGAAAGGTTCCATGATCAACATGATTAAGGACAAAACCAACTGTAAGATTGTCGTTGGTCAAAACGGTCTTGTCTGGGTTAAAGGTGACGAGGACATGGAACAGCTCACCCGTGAAGTCATTCACTTGATTGAAGAGGAAGCTCATACTTCTGGTTTAACAAATAAAATCAAAAACAAATTATACTTAGCTATTGATGGTGAATTGCCACCTGAAGAAGTCGAGGAAGCAGAAGAAGAATTTGTTATGGAAAAACCTAAACTTCAAAACTTCAAAGAAGAATTGGAACAAGAAGAAAGAGAAGCTCAAGAGAAAAAAGAGAAAAAAGACAAGCCAGATATTGGTGAAGTTATAGAAGAATTCAAAAGAAAAAACAAAGGTAAAGATAGTTCATTATCTTTAAGTGACAACTCCAATAATTCTTTTATATTGAATAATAAATGATGTTAATGTATGAGGTTGAAATATGTCAGATTTAATAAGAGATGATGGTAGGAAATTTGATGAATTACGTCCTATTAAAATTGAAGCAGGTGTTCTTGAACGTGCAGACGGTTCAGCTTACTTGGAAGTTGGTGGAAATAAGATCCTAGTAGCTGTTTACGGTCCTAGAGAATCCTATATTAGAAGATTACTTAAGCCAAATACCGGTGTTATCAGATGCAGATACAACATGGCTCCATTTTCAGTAGATGACAGGAAAAGACCAGGTCCTGACAGAAGGTCTTCTGAAATCTCAAAAATCACTGCTGATGCCTTAAGGCCAGCATTAATGTTGGAGAATTATCCTCGTTCAATGATTGATATTTATATAGAGGTAATAGAAGCGGAAGGTGGAACCCGTTGTGCAGGAATCACAGCAGCTTCTGTTGCGTTAGTTGATGCAGGAATACCTATGAAAGATATTGTTGTAGGTTGCGCTGCAGGTAAAGTTTATGATGAAATCGTCCTTGATTTATCCGAAAAAGAAGATAAAGAAGGTCAAGCTGATGTTCCAATAGCTATGATGCCAAGAACCGGTGAAATCACATTGTTACAAAGTGACGGTGACTTGACTGAAGAAGAATTTGCAAAGGCAATCGACTTAGCTATGGAAGGATGTCGTAAAGTAAACGAAATCCAGAAAGAAGCTTTAATGAAAAAATATGCTATAGAATAAGTGGGTGGAAATATGGAGATAGTACCAGAAATTACAAGAAGAAGTATTACAAACCTTGTCAAAAACGATAAAAGAGAAGATGGCAGGGCACTTGACGAATATAGGGATATTTCTATTGAAACTAATGTTATTTCTAAAGCTGAAGGTTCCGCTCGTGTAAAACTCGGTGGAACTCAAGTTATTGTAGGTATTAAACCACAACTTGGAAGCCCATTTCCAGACACTCCTGACTTAGGAGTTCTAATGACCAATTGTGAAATGTTACCAATGGCTGATCCTACTTTTGAACCAGGACCACCAAGTGACGATTCAATAGAACTTGCCCGTGTAGTTGACAGGGGTATTCGTGAAAGTGAATTAGTGGAACTCGATAAATTATGTGTTGAGGAAGGAAAACACGTTTGGATGTTGTTCATTGACTTGCACATTATCGACAACTGCGGAAACCTTTTCGACGCATGTGAATTAGCAGTCATGGCTGCTTTAAAAACCACTAAATTGCCTGTTGCATCCATCGTTGATGAAGAAGTTGTTCTCAGTGAAGATGAAACCTTCGACTTGCCAATCAACAATGAGTTAGCTTTATGCACCTTTGTTAAAATTGGTGACAAGATGGTTATTGACCCAACATTAACTGAAGAAAAAGTGGCTAGCGCCCGTTTGAATGTTGGTGTTACAAAAGACGGTCACATCTGCTCCATGCAAAAAGGTGGAGAAGAACCATTGACTAAAGACGATATTCTTTTCGCTGTCAATATGGCAGTAACAAAAACAAAAGAGTTAATAGAACATCTTTAAATGTCTGTTGGACGATTAAGATTTCTAAATTCTTTTTTTTCTATTTTTTTATTATCAATCAGAACAAATTTTGCATTGACTTTTTCTATCATTCCCTTGATGTGTAATGTGTCCTCTCCCAATAAATCCTCTATTGTGGATATTATGTTTTTATTGTAGATTGAGTGGAGTGGCTCTGATGTTTTTAGCATGTTTTCATCATCATGATATGGAACAATAGCTTGGTATTCATCATCAATTTCTTTAAAAATAGCATGTATATAACTTTTAGAAACATATGGGCTATCACAAGGTAATATCAATGCATAGTTGCTGTTGATCTGTTCTAGTCCTGTCATTATTCCTGGCAATGGTCCTTTATTTTTTATCTTGTCCTCGACAAATGTGAGATTGTATGTGTAATCTTTAGGATTTATGAATTGGGAATATTTGCCAATCCTTTCCTTGTCATTTAAAACGATTACAACCTCATTTATTTCATCATTTAATGTAGAAAGGACATGTTTAATCATAGGTTTGTCTTGAATAATCATGGATCCTTTATCCTGACCCATTCTCTTACTCTGCCCTCCACATAAAACGATGCAAGATTTAATATTTTCACTACTTTTTTCATTTTCATTACTCATATTAAATCTCTCCAAGTTTAATCTTTAACGTATACATCAGCATCTTCGTCAAATGGGTTGGTACGAATGATTAATGCAATCATGTAAGGGTAATGCTTGTGTAAGTATTTCAAGTAGTAAACCCATTCATGAACCAATTTGTCGTATACTCTTTGCATATCTCCGTTCAAATGGCCAAAGTCAGCATCGCTGACTAATGCCAAGTCTGACCTATGTTCTAGTTCTTCATCAAGGTGAAGAATGGCATTGACCAATCCTGTGAACTCCTCTTTTTCAAGCAAGTTTGGATTATTTATCAGGTTGATGATGAATTCCCTTTTGCTTACAAGGAAAGTCCTTAGGTTTTCTAGGAATACTTCACGTTCTTCAGGAGTGATGTCTGCCTGAAAGTCAATGGAAGTGTTTTTAAGTTCAGCCAACTTGTTGTCAAAGTCGTTTTGATCCCAACTTTTGATGGATTTCAAGTTTTCAGTGCTTGCTTTGTATTTGTTAACTGTACTTAATTGGGTAATCAACTCATTTCCAACTTCGGAAAAGAAGGTGCTCATGAGCATGTCCAATTTTTCAAGCATTGCTTCTTTTTCTTTTCTTTCAATAATCTCGTCAAGCAGGAAGGCCACAATAAGAATATCAACAGGAATGAAACCCAAATGGGTCCAAATGTAGGATATAATGTGTTCTGCATCGCCTAATACGAGGTAATTGGATCCATAAATAATAATGATTAAAACAACCATCAATATTGAAAATTTAATTTTCCATCTTTTATGTGTGTCCATATTTATAATCTCCATATATTCATCGTTTTTTAGCGGTAATAATAGCTATTGGATTTTCACTAATCATTAAAACTCCACGGTCAAGGATTCTGCCGTTTGAAACATTAATTTCCATCAACTTAGGATTGTAACCTAAATCCTTAAGCTTATTGACAGCTTCAACCTTAGTGTCAACCAATATTGCGGTAATTAGGATTCTACCTTTTGAATTTAATTTTTCATCAACAATGTCCAGGATATTTTCAAGCTGCTTGCCACTGCCTCCTACAATGGCAATGTCAATGTCGTCAATATCTTTTAGAGCTTCAGCCCCATCGTCGTTGATTAATGTGACATTGTCTCCAAGTCCGAATTTCTTAAGATTTCTTGAAGTCACTTCAATTGCTTCAGGGTTTGTGTCGATGGAAATCACTTCATGAGCCCTCTGTGAAAACTCACAGGTTATTCCACCAGTTCCACATCCGCAGTCAACCACCTTGTCGGCGGATGTCACTTCTGATTTGTATAATAATATAGCCCTTATGGCTTCTTTAGTAGGTCCTGGAACGTCACAGGATTTAATGAAATCCCTATCTTCTAACATTTACTCCCACCTTTTAAATAAGTTATTTTCAATATTTAATGAGTCTAGGATTTTTCCCACAATGAAATTGATTTGGTCATCAACGGTGTCATGTGTTGAATAAAAACCGGGCATTGCAGGTAAAATTATAGCCCCTTCTTGTGATAATGTTAGCATGTTTTGTAAATGAATGCTTCTGAGTGGAGTTTCACGAGGAACGATGACGGTAGGTCTTCTTTCTTTTAAACTCACGTCCGCCACTCGGGTAATTGTATTTGCACCGTATCCATTGGCTATTGAGGATAATGTCTTCATGGAGCATGGTGCGATGACCAATCCTTCGGCCTTAAATGATCCACTGTTTATGGAAGCTGTCAAATCGTTGAAATTGTAGTAAGTGTCTGCTAGTTCAATCACGTCCTCAACATTGTAATCGGTTTCTGATTCTATAACAATCTTTGCGGTGTCGCTTATGACTAAACTATTTTCAATTTTTAATTCTTTCAGTGCTTCAAGGAGTCTTATTCCATATATCACTCCGCTTGCACCTGTAATTGCTACTACTATCATATTTTTCTCCTAGAATAGTTTGATTTGGTCATAATGGATACCGTGGAATTTTTCCCGATCTATTTCAGGTAAATCCAGGTAATTTTCAAGTTTAAGTTTGTCAAATTTTGATTTTTTCTCTTCAGGAACGTAAACGCTAATGTCAGGAATATTGAATCTTGCCTTACTCAATGCTCCTATGATGTTTGATATCTCTGTTAATGGGTATAGTTTTCCATCTACATTAACTTGAGTTTTCATTTCATCAAAACGAGGATATTCAGCAATATTTATGAATACATAATCCTTGTTGAGGTTGTAATCCTCTGCAATTTCCTCTTCAGCTTTCCTAAGTTCATCCGCTTTGATTTTATACATTTTTTCAGGTGTCTTAAAGTTGTCTAGCCTGATTGTCTTGACCCTTTTTGGCACGATTCTGTTGTCGAGCCTGGACATTATGTCGTTTGCATATTCATTGTCGCAGTGTCTGAAAATTGAAATTATGTCTGTATCGTCGAATTTGTAAATGTCATTCTCGTTAATTGTTCCATTGTCAATAATTTTTTTTAGGGCACGCCTGAACATTGTATTGACAATTCTTGTGGTGTGGTGCTGGTAAACGCTTGGGTACATGAAGTATCTTGACACTAATGCCCCTTCGGCTGCCTGAACACCTTTGATGTCCAATACCAATCCGTCTTGCAATGACAAATTGGAAATGATTCTTTCATAATCGATTATTCCATATGACACTCCGGTATTGTGGGAGTCTCTTAAAAGATAATCCATTCTGTCAACGTCAAGCTCTCCTGAAACAATTGGGCCCAGGTGTCCTTTTCCATTCACGATGTCTACAATTGCGTTCACGTCAAATTTTTCCTCAAGCAAATCTCTCATTGAGGTTTTTGTCACTACATATTTGGTTAATTCCTCATGGGGTACTGATAAGACTCCTTCGGATACGTGGGAAAACGGACCATGGCCGATATCGTGTAGGAGTGCAGATGCCCTGATTAGTTCAATCTCGTCGTTGTCCAATTCCAACTCTTCGGATAGCTTTGATCCGAGATTCATTGTTCCGACACAATGTTCAAATCTGGTGTGTGTTGCTCCAGGATATATTAGGCTTATCAGTCCTAATTGCTTTATTCTCCTTAAGCGTTGGAACTGTGGCATGTCCATTATCTTTACTTCAAATTCATTTAAGCGAATATCTCCATAGACACTGTCTCTGATAAACTTTTTTTTGCTGCTCATGTTATCAGTCCTCATAATTATATCCATAATCATATGTTGTTTCCCAATTGTTATATCCGTACGAATCGTTCCAATCATCTGTTGTATCGTCTGTATAGGTTATATTTGTAGTGTTAGTTGAATTTGTTGTATTTGTAGTATTTTTAGGAGTTATTGTAGGGACTTTGTATACATAATTAGGTTCGAATGAATCATCCTCAAGTGATAACAATTTGTATGAGTCATTGTCCTCATGTATTGTCAAACTAGCAACTGCAGCGCTAATGCAAAATGCAGCGACTGCAACTATTAGAAATACAATTAAATTTGCTTTTACTGCCCCTCTCATAATAACACTTATTTCTATTTGTTTTATAAATTAAACTATACTATTATTATTTTTTTAAAAGCTATTATTTAATTGTTACTTAAAAAAATAGGATTTTAAAGTATTTTTCAAATTATTTTTGGATTTTTTAGTCAATTCTGCAAAAACTTTATATATGATGTGATTCAATCATTATATATCGGAAGTATACTTCCGACATATTACTTCCGACTAGTCGAAGCAATTTTATAATTTAAAAATTCAAAGAGAAACGATAAAATGGTTATGTTTAGTGCTGGCGACACAGCATGGGTGCTTGTTTGTACCCTTTTGGTTCTTTTGATGAGCATTCCTGCTGTCGCATTTTTTTATGGAGGATTATCAAAACGCAAAAACGTATTAAATACAATATTTCTAACTTTCATTGCATTTTCAATAATCAGTGTAATTTGGGTAATATTCGGTTATCAGTTTGCATTTGGAGCAGACATTAACGGACTAATAGGTTCCCCAACCAATTTTTTCCTGCAGGGAATAGGGCTTGATGACTTGAATGGAACAATACCTACATTGTTGTTTGTAATGTTTCAGTGTGCATTTGCAGGTCTTACCTGTGCAATCATGTCCGGTGCATTGGTTGGAAGGATGAAAACCAAGGCTTGGGTAATATTTGCCCCATTATGGGCCTGCCTTGTATATGTCCCTATCGCCCACTGGGTATGGGGAGGAGGATGGCTGATGCAGATGGGTGCACTCGACTTCGCAGGAGGTGCGGTTGTGCACATCAACTCAGGTATATCCGCTCTGGCTGTTGCATTGGTCTTGGGAAAAAGGAAAGATACCTCACTGATTCCTCACAACCTAGGTTATGCAGTTCTTGGGGCTGCGCTCCTTTGGTTTGGATGGATGGGATTCAACGGAGGATCCGGTTTGGCTGCTGATGGACTTGCGGCAAATGCAATTATCGTGTCAAATGTTGCTGCAGCAGTCGGATTGATTGTATGGACAATAATAGATACATTCATGGTTGGAAAACCAACAGTGCTTGGTGCGATTTCCGGTGCAGTTGCAGGTTTGGTTGGAATCACTCCTGCAGCAGGGTTTGTAGATGTTCCTGGTGCAATTATAATAGGTGCAGTCGCTCCAATTATTTCATACTTTGCAATCAATTACCTAAAACCAAAACTTGGATACGACGATGCCTTGGATGTATGGGGTATCCATGGAATGTCAGGAGTATGGGGAGCAATAGCAACTGGTATATTTGCGGTTCCATCAATCGGAGGAGTTGCCGGATTATTCTATGGCAATCCTGGCCAGGTTGGAATTCAGATAATAAGTGTAATTGCAACAATAATATATTCATTTGTAATAAGTTACGTATTGGCTAAAGTATTGGATAAAGCCATGAACGGTATAAGAGTGGAAGAGAGTGAAGAGGTTGGAGGACTTGACAGCAACCTTCACAGGGAATCCGCATATAACTTTAATTCATAGGTGATATTATGAAACGTGTAATAGCCATTGTAAGGCAGGAAAAATTTGATGATGTTAAAAAGGCTTTAGTCGAAGTCGGCTGTGAAGGAATGACTGTGTCTGAAGTTAAAGGAAGAGGCAGCCAACAGGGGATAAGAGAATCCTATAGGGGATCAAGCTACTGTATAGACCTCATTCCAAAAACCCGTGTTGAGGTTGTAGTCAAGGATGAGGGATTAGACTTAATCACTGATGCAATAATAAAAGGAGCTCATACAGGTAACATCGGTGACGGAAAAATATTCATACAACCCGTTGATAACGTAATTAGGATAAGAACCGGAGAGGATGGTGATAAGGCAGTATAGATAAAAAACCAATTATAAAAAACTTTCATGGGGAAATAAGAAATTATTTCCCATATCTCCCTTCTTAATAGTCAATGACAACGCCACCAATATCTGAAATGTCAACCCAAGTGGTTACACCTTTAACCTCATATAGAACACCATTTATGTATTCATAGGAAATGTTTTTGTTGTCGCTTATTAAATGAATGTCATTTCCGTTAATCTGGTCAACCCTTTTGATGATGCCGCCATATTCATCAGAGTCCGCAACGACAATGTCTCCAACATGAATGTCATGGGTCTTGTTCATGAGAACTGTCTGTCCATCCTGCAATGTTGGAAGCATTGATGTTCCGTCAACATTAATAACAACGGGTATTTGATTGGGTCCAAGGCTTGAATCGATATTGATTGTAGGGTTGTTCATGCCATATCTGATGCAAATGTTTTCAATTCCATCATGAAGGCCGCTGGCATTTGTGGTGGTGTCGTTCATGACACGTGAAGTGTAGTCGCAGATTTCATGGTTTAATGAATTAAAATCAATATTGTTTAAACTGCGAGTCTCAACGCTAATATTTTTGCCGTCGGTATAAACGTTAACGGTATTGTTGTTAATCATCAAAAAAGCAAAAAATAATATAAAAATAAGTATAATTAAAGCTAAAATTAATTTTTTAGCCATTAAAATCACTCATCCATGATGTTCAAGTCCATATTTAGCAATGCTTTCATTGTTTCGATATCAATTTGCCCAGGTGCAGTAACATCAGTTCCTGCCGCAAATGTGATTGGTGAATCGAATTTAGAAGCCATCACTCTTGTGTAACTTCCTAAGTCTCCCATGGAAATTGCTATTGTGTTTTCACAGTGGGATAATACTGCAAGAATGGTTAAGGTGTCCTCTAAATCCTGTGGCATGAATGCTACTTTAGCAATATCTCCTAGTTTTTGTTCCTTTTCAACAATATACATTATTTCATTCAAATCGGGTGTTTTTTCAAAATCGTGATAAGAAACAATGGTTTTAACGCCAGTATCATGGATTCTGTTAATGTATTCGTCATTGGATTGAAGCTCAATGTCGACATAATCAACCAGGTCGCAGCATTCGTAGAGGATGTTGAATCTTTCCTCTTCGCTTCCTTTAAATGATCCTCCCTCTGAGCTGATTCTATTTGTAGCAATCATTGGGAAATTGATTTCATTGATTGTATCCTTGATTTCATTGATATCCGGATTTTTAAGTGCATCTATCCTAAACTCCAATACGTCTGCACCTTTTTCGATACAATCTTTTGCTACTGTGACTACATCTTTGCAATTTTCCTGAAAAATAGGAATTGCAATTTTGGTTTGGGAATACATTAATATATAATATAATTGTCATTATTAAATAAATTTTCTTAAAACCTTTATATAAATTAAAAAACATAATATATACCAATAAAATTTAATATTTTATTTATTTTATCAATTGATTATACAAGGTGTTAATTTGAAAATTACAGCTATAGGTGCAGATATATCAAAAAATGATGTATCATGCAGTTCTAAGCTAGTAGAAACTATTGAGAAAAACCTTCATACAGTAAAAGATTTGGGAGCAAGAAGTGTAGCATTGACAAATGTAACTGGTGATGATGTTGTTATCAGCGCATTTGTGGAGGACGACTTGCTTGAAAAGGTCAATGAAGGTATTGTTAATGTTTTAAAGATGAGTGCAGAAAACTTTGGAGATCTGTCTGGAATTTCCGATAATCCTGAAGATGCAGGAGAGGGAATTTCATATGCTCAAGCAAGCATAAGGCCTGACAGGTATCCTGACGCTATTGTTTTAGGCTTTGATACATATGGGGGAGAACCGTTTGTGGCGGATGTTGCTAACTCTGCAATTGAAGCGGCACGCGGAATGGCTAACTGCACTGATGTGTCAGATTTCATCGAGCCAAAGACAAGAGAGATTCCTGGTGTGGGATATGTATCACCAGAAACCGATGATCCTGTGGTAGTTGCTACTATTGAAAATATAGAATCTGTTGGAGTGGTGGCGGGTGCTATGATTGGAGCTGCACTTGGAAATAAGAATGTTTATTTGGTTAAAAGAGGAACAACTTGTAATGTATTGCCAGGCAGTGTGATATTTTCAGCCACTGCTTTTATGAATGGAAATGTAATAGATTTGGCTGTTCCATTTGAAAATAAGACTAGGATATTGAGATAAGGAGGTTAATTATGATTTTATTAAATGAAGATACAAAATGTATAGTTCAAGGAATCACAGGTAAGCAAGGTTCCTTCCACACAGAACAGATGTTAAAATACAATACTAATATTGTTGCAGGACTTACCCCTGGAAAAGGAGGTCAGAAGTTTTTAGACCAAGTACCAATCTTCAATTCCATGGAAGAAGCTGTTGAAGAAGTGGACATTAACGCTTCAATTATATTTGTACCTGCAAGATTTGCAAAGGATGCTGCTTTTGAAGCAATCAGACACTTGGACTTGGTTGTTATCATATCAGAACATATTCCTGTACATGACAGTATGAAAATCATGGCATATGCAAAACAGATGAACACTACAATCATCGGACCTAACACTCCGGGAATCATCTCTCCGGGCGTTGGAAAGTTAGGTATCATGCCTACTCACATCTTTTCAGAAGGAAATGTTGGTGTAATCTCAAGAAGTGGTACATTGACATATGAGATTGCAAGCGAGTTAACCAATGCAGGAATAGGTCAAAGTACTGCAGTTGGTATTGGTGGAGACCCAGTAACCGGGGACAATTACGTTGACATATTAAAAAGATTCGAGAAAGACGATGACACTGATGCGGTTGTCTTAATCGGTGAAATTGGAGGAACTGCAGAAGAAAGAGCAGGTAAATACATCGCTGAGGAAATGTCAAAACCTGTCGTATCATACATTGCAGGAAGAACCGCACCACCGGGCAAAAGAATGGGTCACGCAGGAGCTATCATTCAAGGTAGTTCAGGTACCGTTGCAAGTAAGACCAAAGCATTAAATGAAGCTGGTGTTGAAGTAGCTAAAAAACCATCTGAAATTGTAAATTTACTCAAAAAGGTAATGTAGATGTCAAATCAGGAAATTATTGATAAATTGTTAAAAGGCGAAATGAAGCTTTATCAGGTAGATAAGGAAGTTTCTGCAAAGGAAGCTACAGATATTAGAAGGGAATTTTTGGAACAGAAATATGATTTGGAATTGTCTAATATCTCAAATTACACTTTGGACATGGAAAGGGCCTCTGCAAGAAACATTGAAAACTCCATTGGAGTATTGCAACTGCCGATGGGAATTGCAGGACCGTTAAAAATAAACGGTGAATACTGTCAAAGGGAAGTTTTCGTTCCCCTTGCAACCTCTGAAGGAGCGCTTGTTGCATCAATAAATCGTGGTGCATCAACTATAACTGCATCAGGCGGTGCAAATGCAAGAGTAATTTCTGACTGCATGACAAGAGCCCCTGCAATCAAATGTGAAAATGCAGTTGACGCCTTAAAAATCAGACAATGGTTTATTGATAATTTCGATGAGTTAAAGGAACTCGCTGAAAGCACAACTTCACATGGTAAGTTAATCAAAATTGATCCTATCCTTATTGTTGGAAGCTATGTATATCCAAGATTTGTATTCTCAACCGGAGACAGTATGGGAATGAACATGGTGACAATAGCTTCTGAAAAAATCCTTGATAAGTTGGCTAGTGAAACCACTGCAACCCATATTGCATTGAGCGGTAACGTTTGTGTAGACAAGAAACCTGCTGCAATCAATATTGTTGAAGGAAGAGGAAAAAGCGTGGTTGCAGAAATATTGATACCTGAAGAGATTGTTGAAAAGAAACTCAAAACCACAGCTGACGCAATCGTTGAGGTAAACACCGCCAAAAACCTAATTGGATCTGCTGCAAGTGGAGCAATGGCATACAATGCTCATTATGCAAACATGGTCGCTGCAATATTCTTGGCAACTGGCCAGGATGCTGCACATGTCGTTGAAGGATCCCTTGGTATCACAACAGCGGAAAACAGAAACGGAGATTTGTATTTCTCAGTGAACTTGCCAGACCTGCCGGTTGCAACCGTAGGTGGAGGAACAAGTCTTGAAGTTGCTCAGGAAGGATTGAGCATATTGGGTGTTGCTGGCTCAAATCACGCTAAGGAATACGCAGAAATTGTTGCTTCAACCGTTTTAGCAGGTGAATTGTCACTTGTAGGTGCATTGGCTGCAGGACACCTTGCAAGAGCTCACCAGGAACTTGGAAGAGGATAAAATGGATGATTTAGATAATTTATTATATCCTGAAATCACTCTTGAAACTGATGATATTGTAATGACAATTTCCGTTAAGAAAGATTATTCCCAAATTGAAGATTTGGATGAGCGAAAAGAAGAATTCATTAATGATTTGAACGATTTCATTAAGGAATTCAGTGAAACACCTGAATCTCAGGAATTCATGGAATATTTTGATTAGTATTAAATCTAAATCAAAATATTATTCATTCTATTTTTTTTAGTTCACTGATTTTATGTCTTAGGATTAATAAGATGTAGGATTAAAGCGACGATTTCTGTGCCCATGGTATGGATATTGCACTCTATTTTTTTAAATTATTCTTGTTTTAAAAGGGGGTCATAACTTTCATGTTGAATTAAAGGCATACCTTTTTTATAATTTTGACAGTGTATAAATTTGATAGTTAATGCTTGTTGCCCAATTATATTGAAGTAATGAAATATGGTAACTTTGCATTGTTAGTTTATATTTAGAAACAGGACTCAAAAATTTAGTCTATAACATTGTGAGTTCGAGAAAATGAGGTTTTTTAAAGCTATAATAATAAAAAAGTTATAGGGATTTTGGTAATCCCTATTTTTTAATGGTTAATTTTTTGGTTACAACATCTTTTCCGTAGGTTACTTTGTATTTGTATTTTTTGCCAACTTTGAGTTTTTTGAGCATGGATTTTTTGACTTTCCATTTTGCTTTTCCTTTTTTGTTGGTTTTTGCCTTGTAGGTTTTGCCCTTGAATTTGATTTTGAGTGTTTTTGATTTGAGGTATTTGCCGTTTACTTTTTTCAAGGTAATTTTTACTTTGGTAACCTTTTTGGATTTTTTAACCTTTTTGTTAGCAGCTTTGATAATGCTGTTGACTTTCACTGTGTTTTTAACTGTAATACCTTTGTATGTTGCTGTAATGACATATTTGGCTTTTTTAGGTTTTACATTAGGCAATTTCAATGTTGCATAACCGTTCTTATCGGTTTTTACAGTATAGGTTTTACCGTTGAATTTTATGGCAACGGCTTCACCCGCTCCAACTGCCTTGCCGTTTTTAGTTACAAGAACTTTATACGGTGATTTAGAAGTATAAAGCATTGCGACGTCCTTATTGTTTATTATTTTATAAACAGGGTTTTTCACGGTTAAAGTAGAGTTTTTAGTGACTGCAGGGTATTTTGCATCACCTGAATAGCTGATAACAGCATTATATGTGCCGTCTGCAAGGCCCGGAACAGTTATTGTTGCTGATCCATTTACCAAATTGGCTGTGTAGGTTTTGCCGTTGACGGTGACTGTTAATGTGCCTGTTGCATCACTTGGAAGTTTGATGGTAAATTCAGGTGTTTCAGCATCTGCAGGAACATTGACGTCAATTGCTGGAGGCTCTGCTTTAGGTTTGACTTCAAATTCAACTGATTTTTCAGTGAAGTTAAATTTGTAATTTCCATCAAAGTTAACATCTGCAGTATAATTGCCTATGCTTAAACCGGAAATGATATGACTGCCTGCACCGTTAATCACACTTACAAGGACATTTTCCCAATTTATGAATATGCTAACATTGCCTGTGAATTCCTTATCTGCAGTGATTTTAACAGTGGCATTTTGACCTTCATAAATGTCCTCAACACTAACAACTAAATTAGGATCCTGTTTAGGTTTGACTTCAAATGCAACAGATTTTGCAGTGGACTCAAATGTCTCATCGCCGTTAAAACCAATATATGCAACATAATTTCCGACAGGTAGGTCTTCAATATAGTATTCGCCTTCACCGAATAGTACAAATACATTATCATTAACAATGCTGTTTATAACTATTATAAGGTCTCCTATGAATGAGTCATCTGTGGTCACGTTTACGCATGCATACTGTCCAACATAAATGTCTTCAACTGAAATGGTTAAGTTTAAATCGGTTTTATCCGCTTCTTTTTTAACTTTGAATTCTGTTGATTTTGTTTCGGCATTGAATTCAGTGGTTCCGTCAAAACGGACAGTTACTGTGTAATTTTCTGCACGTAAATCCATAGCAATGAAACTGCCTTTGCCTTCAATTATCTCTATGGTTTCGTTTTGGATTTCAGTTCCGTTTATTGAGATTTTAACCGTACCGTCAAATGCGTCATTGGTGGTAACTGTTACAGTTGCCATGTTGCCTTCATTAATGTCCTCGACATTAACGTTTAAACCAATATTATATTTAGGTTTGACTTCGAATTTCACTGATTTTTGAGTTGGGTTGAATTTGTAATTGCCTTTAAAGCTGACAGTTGCAGTATAATTATCGGCAGACAAGTCTTGAATGGCATAATTTCCAACACCCTTAACAACATTGACTGTAATATTGCGGCTGTTTATGGATAAAATGACCTCGCCTGTGAAATTGTTATCAGTGGTGATATTAACAACTGCATCTTGTCCTTCAAATATGTCAGAAGCATTGACATTTAGATTAAGGTTGTATTTAGCTTTGACTTCAAATTTGGCTGTTTTTTCAGTTGGGCTAAATTTGTCATTGCCTTTAATGCTGACAGTTGCGGTATGATTGCCCGCAGGTAACCCTGAAATGGTGTAGTTGCCAACACCATTAATTACTTTAACAGTGTAATCAGTACCGTTAACGGATAATGTGACGTTGCCTGTGAAAGTGTTGTTTGAAGTAATATTAACAACTGCATCTTGTCCTTCAAATATGTCAGAAACATTGATGTTTAAATCAAGGTCATTTTTAGGTTTGACTTCAAACGAACCTGCTTTTGCAGCGGAATCAAAGGTATTGTCACCGTTAAAACCAACATATGCAGTGTAATTGCCAATTGGCAAGTTTTCAACAGTATATGAACCTTCACCGTTATTTATGTTTATATTATCATTAACAATGCCGTTTATGATTAATGTGAGTTTGCCGTTGAAGGCATTATTTGTTTTGACCTTTACGGTTGCATTCTGACCTGCAAAAATGTCTTCAACTGAAACGGTTAAATCAAGATCAGGTTTTTCCGCTTCTTTTTTAACTTTGAATTCAGCTGATTTTGTCTCAGCATTGAATGAAACGTTTCCGTCAAAGCTGACAGTTACATTATAATTTCCTGCAGCTAAATCCATAGCAATGAAACTGCCTTCGCCTTCAATTATGCTGAAGGTTTCGTTTTGAATGTCAGTTCCGCTTATTGATATTTTAACAGTACCGTCAAATTCGACATCGAATGTAATGTTTACAGTTGCCATATTGCCTTCATTAATGTCCTCGACATTAACGTTTAAACCAATATTATATTTAGGTTTGACTTCGAATTTGACTGTTTTTTCAGTTGCATTAAATTTATTGCTGCCTTTAAAGCTGACAGTTGCGGTATGATTGCCTGTAGGTAATCCGGAAATGCTGCAGTTGCCAACACCATTTATTACTTCAACAGTGTGGTCTTTTCCGTTAACGGATAATGTAACATTGTCTGTGAAATTGTCATTGGCATTAATTTTAACTGTTGCATTTTGACCTTCAAAAATACTGTCGATATTCACATCCAAATCAAGGAAATATCCCAGTTGAATTTTACTTTCCAGTTCTGCTTTATTATATTCGTAATATGTGCTGAATTTGACAGTATAATTTCCCAGGTTAAGGCCTTCTATTTTCCATCCCTTATCTGTGCAGGTGAATGTTTTTTCAACTCCATTTTTGTCCCTGGCGGTTACTGTAAGATTACATTCCGGTAAACCGTAGAACAATACTGTATCGCCTGGAAATACTACATCATTAACATTATTATAAAATTGAATATTTGTGTTATACACATTATTGTTGACAAAAGAACAGTTCACAGCAGATCCCTCTTCAATTGCACCGCTAACCTTACGAGCTGTTGCAGCATTATTTACAAAAGAGCAGGTGACAGCGGAACCATTTGCCATTGCACCACCATACTTTGCAGTATTATTTACAAAAGAACAGTTAAATGCGTAACCATGTCTGATTGCCCCACCGTACTCTGATGCGGCATTATTGACAAATTTACAATTTTCAGCAGAACCTTGATACATTGCTCCACCATATGTTGCAGTATTTTTTTCAAATGTACAGTTTTCAGCGGCTACATTGGAAATTGCTCCACCATTGTATGCACTATTGCTTTTAAATGTACAGTTTATTGCGGTAACGTTTTTTGCCCCATTATTCCATACGGCACCACCAAATCCGTTTGTAGCAGTATATCCGTTTTCAAATATTATATTTTTAAATGTGACAACGGCATTGTTGGTTACCTGGAAAATCCTCATTTGATTATTAGCATTTATTCTATAGCCTTGTCCATCAATTGTAACAGATTTATCGATTATGATTCCATCTTCCAAGTTGCCTTTGTTAGAACAATAGTAATCATTATTCAGGATAATTGTATCATTTTGAGTGTTTTTGATTAATGTTTCCAAATTCTGGATTGGTTTAAATTTAACTTCTATCTGTGTGATAAGCTCACCATAGATTCCATCATAACTAATGGTGAATTTGACGGCATATTTACCTACGTCTAAATCTTTCACTTGCCATCCTTTATCAGTGCATGTGAATGTTTTTGAGTTGCCGTTTTTATCAGTAGCGGTAACTATGATCCTACATTCAGGCAAACCAGTGAACAATATGCTTTCACCAGTATATGCCACGTCATTAACATTATAAAATTCAATTTTTGTTTGAATTGCATCGTTATTGACAAAAGAACAGTTTTTAGCAGAACCTTGATACATTGCGCTTCCTATTTTATCTACTTTATTATTGACAAAAGAACAATTTTGAGCGGAACCACCACACATTGCTCCACCTTCATACGCTTTATTATTAATAAAAGAACAGTTTTGAGCGGAACCATCACGCATTGCACCTCCGCTGTATCCTGTATTATTAATAAAAGAACAGTTCACCGCAGAAACAGAATGCATTGCACCACCATATCCGGTTGCAGAATTATTGATAAAGGAGCAGTTTTGAGCGGAACCATATTGCATTGCAGCACCGTAATTTGCTTTATTGTTGATAAATGTGCAGTTTTGAGCGAAACCCATATAATTTGCCCCACCTTTATCTGCTCCATTGTTGATAAATGTGCAGTTTCGGGAGTAAATCTTATAATTTGCCCCACCCTCTCTGATTGCAGCATTATAGCTAAAGAAGCAGTTTTGAGCGAAACAATCGGGAACTGCATCACCTTCAGTTTCAAAGTAAATGGCACCACCATCAAAATTTGCTCTTTGATTTATAAAGGAAGAATTTATAACTGCACCTTTATACATAAAGAGGATTGCACCGCCAAAATTCGCACTACCATTAACAAAAGAACAGCCCACAATTGAATCAGCACTATTAATATAATAGATTGCCCCACCGCGTGTTGCTCTATTGTTGATGAAGGAGCAGTTTTGAGCGGAACCCCCATAAATTGCGCCACCATAATATCCAGCATTATTATTGGCAAATGAACAATTTACAGCAGAACCAGAATGGATTGCACCACCCTCATTAGCAGCAATATTGTTAACAAAAGTACATTTTTCTGCAGTTACATTAAAGAGTGCTCCACCATTGTATGCAGTATTCTTAGTAAAATTACAGTTTATTGCAGTGACCTTTTTTGCCCCATTATTCCAGATAGCACCACCACATCCGTATTTGGGAGTCCATCCATTTACAAATGTCATATTATTAAATGTGACAGTTGCACCATTAGTGACCTGGAAAATTCTCATTTTACCCCCGCCATCTACTTTATGCCCATTTCCATTTATGGTTATTGACTTGGTAATTTTTATACCGTCTATCAGGGCACTGTCAGTTTCAGAATTATAAGAATAATCCGAGGACAGTTCATATGTAGGTCCGGCGGAATTAAGTCCATTTTGTAATTGTGTCAGTGTAGTTGGTTGATCTGTCAGTATGTTTTCATTATCTGAAACACTAATGTTTTCATTTTGTGTATCATCGCTTGCAACAACAACATCATCACTTACATCGTCAGCATCAACACTAGCAACAATATCCTTACTTACATCGCTGGCATCAACACTAGCAACAATATCCTTACTTACATCGCTGGCATCAACACTAGCAACAATATCCTTACTTACATCGCCAGCATTAACGCTTGCGACAGTAAACAGAACCATTATCAAACATATGATAATGAAAAATTTTTTTAAATCGCATTGTTTTATTTACCTCCACTATATATATCGTTCAAAAAATATTTAAATATTTATATTATAGGTTAATATTTTGTACATTTGAGGATTTTAGTTTAGAAAAATATTTAAAGATTAATATAATATAATGGTGAATATATTATACATTGGAGGGTTTAGTTTAATTTAAAATTATCAATGATAAATTTTGAAGGATGCATCTTATTTTTGCGACAATTGAAGTGTTGGTCTCACATCATATGTTTTTGGTGATAGCGTTCACTATAGTAAGAAAAATATCTCAAAAAGATTATATTAGGTTAGGCTAGTATTTTGAATCAATTTTTTCAAATACCTTTTTAACATTCACTTTTGTTTCAAAACAGCCTGTTTTTTCAAGCAATACTCCTTGAGGGCAAAAGTCGGACAGTAACATCATCATCTGATTCAGGTCCTCATGACATGCCACGCCAAGAACTGCCTGGAACTTGTTTTCCATGACTATTTTTTTAACGAAGCTTGACCCTGGGACAATATATAATTTGTAGCCTAGAGGCTCTGACTTTTTCTTGATTGCCCCTATTGAGCATAATCCGCATTCGCTGCAGTTCAAACCCTCCTTTTGAAGTGGTGCTGGACAATCCTTATGCCTTAAGCAGTGAGGCAAGAAGATTAATGTCTTTTCAGCGGGAATTTGTCTGAAACGCTCTTTATTGAGGTCATCTCTCACCTTTATTGCAATGTCGTCAATCAGATGGTCGTCAAGTTTTAAAAAATGAGCTATTGTCTTAAAAGGAGAATACAATAAGTCGACAATGTACAATAGGAATCTCGGGAACTTTATCTTGTTTTTACGGGCTATCAAATAACCTAAAATCAGCACTACAATGAATAATATCACAATCAGTATGGCCACAAACACCACTAGCTGGCCCAAAAACATGTAAAAAGAATCTATGAATATCATTGTCTTAGCCTAAAATTCTTCAATGGAATAGTTTTCAATTTCCTTATTTAATCTAACGCCTGTAGGTGTTTTGATTATTTCTAGTCCAGATAAGCTGTCGCAAGAACATAATACGTTCTGTTCGGGATGGGTTCCCGGAGTTATGTTGCAGTTTAGGTTTACTTGGTCTCCGATGGATAAAACAGTTTCCAAACGTTTTGTTGATGGATGATCCTTGTTTAAAATCACTATTGGGGAGGATTCTTCACGACTGAGATATGCTTGGGACCTTATTGCACGCTTGTCTTTTTTGAAATTGGATACGGCTATAATATCGTCAGATTCTAAAAACTGGACTATCTCCTCGTTGTCCTGTGTCGCAATGAAAAGCATCTTGTTTTCATATGCAACTTTTATGACGCCAACGATCCCGGTTTCGCCTTCAAGAAACAGTATTTCGTCATTTTTAAAATTGATATCCATGGTATCACAAAAAATAAAAAAAGAGAGTAAAATAGATTTACTCTGCAATTTCCACGTTGTCGCTTTGACAAGATGGACAAACAACTTTTTTTCCAAGTCCTTTAAAGGAATTTCCACAGTCTTTACAATGGTATTTTTTAGTTTTCAATTTTTTCAAATCAATATCGGCCATTGGCCCTCCGCTAGAGCACATTTTAAATCACCTGTTATATTATATATATTATTATATTATTAATAGTTTAGTTTTGTAGCTTTTGCCGGGTGTCATTCATTTTTTCAAGGGCCTTTTCGTCATTGGTCAAATCGAATTTCAGATTTAGGAAGTATAGTTCCTGATTATAAAGCTTATTTTCATCGTATTCCTTGATAAATTCGTTTAATGTTTCCAAAATGAATGGATTGACTCCAATTTGGATATTTTTATCTTCAATTATTTCAATGCATTCCTTAAGTGTCAATTCGATATTGTCGTTTTTTGACTGGATGTACTTGATTTCGGTGTATGCAAGTGGGCTTGCCTCATATTCCATGCTGTAGATGAATAACGCAAGGGCGGTTTTAATCTGATTCTCTTCAATGTAATAGTATCCAAGGTTCCTGTAGCATCTTGCAATGTCCTGCGGATAGTATGAGTATTTCAAGGCGTCACATGTGCGGATAAAGAATTCATTCAGTGTGTATGTGTGTATCTTATATATTTCAGTCAATTCAAGAATTATTCTTGCTGAAACGGGATTGATCCTTATCGCTTTTTTGAGATACTCCTCTGCCTTATCGTATTCCTGATTTTCCAAAAGCAGAAATCCGTAAACGTAATACAAATCAAGCAAAGGCTGATTGTCCGGGATGTATCTCAACTCTTTTTCTAATCCGATATACTTTCTAAAAATCAACTCCTCAAGGGGATTTGTGAAATAGTGGTATTCGCTTACCAGATCATCCTCAAACATGTCCGGAAAGGTCTCCATGAACTTGCCGAGCTCCTCACGGGGAACGTCATACTTTCCGTTTTCAATGTCATAGTATATGTCGTTGAGGATGTCCATTATCGGATTTTCATTTTCTGAAATGTCAATGAATTCCTGCTTTTCATCTTCGCTTAAGCAATCCCACATCATTCTTGAAATCTCCTTGATGATTTCCTTGTTGTACGGATGGTCCTTATAGACTTCCATTTGAGAGGACAGGTATTGCCTGTTCAAATCCTTGTTTTCCCCTAAGTTTGCCTTGATTTCTCTTATTATCTCTTCGTACATTAACACACCTGAAGTTATTTTAATGGGTAATGTTTTTATATTACCTCTTACCTACCTTATAATGTATAAAAACTTAGTTTTATATTTTTATTAAAAAATTTTTAGGTGATTATTAAATGGCAAATCAACCAATATTTATCCTTCCTGAAGGAACTGAAAGATATTCAAAAAGAGATGCTTTAAGAATGAATATCACAGCTGCTAAGGTATTAGCAGGTATTGTAAGAACTACATTAGGTCCTAAAGGTATGGACAAAATGTTAACAAACTCATTAGGTGATGTTACCGTAACAAACGACGGTGCAACCATCATGAGAGAAATGGAAATCAATCAACCTGCAGCTAGAATGCTCGTAGAAACCGCTAAAAAACAAGAAGAAATCGTTGGGGATGGAACCACTTCTGTTGTAGTGATTGCAGGTGAATTATTAGCAAAAGCTGAAGAATTATTAGATGATGGCATTGCAACTTCTGTTGTTGTAAAAGGATACAGAAACGCTACTGCAAAAGCTGTTGAAATCTTAAAAAATATCGCAATCGATGCTGATGATGAAGAAACTCTTAAAAAAGTTGCTGTAACTGCAATGAGTGGAAAAGGTTCAGACTACGCAAAAGAACACTTAGCAGATTTAGTTGTTAAAGCAGCTTTAAGAATCAAAGAAGACGGAAAATCCGACATTGACAACATTAACATTCAAAGAGTTTCCGGTGATTCAGTGGAAGATTCATTCTTGGCTGAAGGTATCATTATCGACAAAGCACCTTTATCCAAAAACATGCCAAAAGATGTTGAAGACGCTAAAATCGCTATAATGAAATACCCAATTGAATTGAAAGACATCAACACCGATGCTAAAATTGACATTACCAGTCCTGACCAATTTGAAATGTTCTTAAAACAAGAAGAAGACATGATTAAGGATTTAGTCAACAAGGTTGTCGATTCAGGATGTAATGTTTTATTCTGTCAAAAAGGTATTGACGACATGGCAGAACACTATCTCAAAAAAGCTGGAATCATGGCTTTCAAACGTGTTAAAAAATCTGACATGGACAGAATCGCAAAAGCAACCGGTGCTAAATTAGTGTCTGACATTGAAGACTTATCAGAAGAAAAATTAGGTTACGCAGGTCACGTATACCTTGACAAAATCTTCGATCACGAATTAACCTTAATTGAAGAATGTGAAAATCCAAAAGCTTCCTCAATCGTATTAAGAGGTAGTACCCGTTATGTCACTGAACAAATCGCAAGAGCACTTGATGACGCATTAGGTGTAGTTGCAGCAACCATTGAAGAAGGTACTGTTCTCATTGGTGGAGGAGCTTGTGAAATTGATTTAGTAAAACAATTAAGAGAATATGGTGAATCTGTAAGTGGAAGAGAACAATTAGCTATTTTAAAATATGCTGAAGCTTTAGAAGTCATTCCAAGAACCTTGATTGAAAATGCAGGTTTAGACACCATCAACTTAATTGCAGACTTAAAAGCTGCTCACGAAGACTCACCATTCATCGGAATCAACGTATTTGACGGTAAAGTGGTAGACATGAAAGATGCTGGCGTTATTGAACCTTTAAGAGTCAAAATACAAGCTCTTCAATCTGCTGGCGAAGCTGCTGAAATGATCTTACGTATTGATGACATGATTGCAGCAAGAAACGCACTTAATTCCACCGGACCTGATGAGTCTGGAAATGATGCAAGCGGTATGCCTCCAATGCCTGGTGCAGGCGGAATGGGTGGCATGGGCGGAATGCCTCCAATGATGTAAGATTAAAAAATATTTTACATTTTTCTTTTTTTCTTTTTTCTTGCTTATTTTTTGATATTCTTTATTAAATGAATTGTTTTTTATTCTAACTTAAATTTTATCAATGATTTTATATTAGATAAGTTTTAATTATATGTTATTTTATCTAATAAGCTCAAACATTACTGTTTGTATTTTAATATAGTGAAGTAACTTTAATTATAATTTCATAATGTAATATTCTTTTAGAAGGTAATCTAACTATAATTTTACTTTATACTTTATTTTCATAAAGTTTTAACCTTATTTTTTAAAATTAAACTCATTTAATGTGATTTAGTAAATAAAAAGGTTTATATAAGATATTTGTAATAAATATTGGTGAAGTGAGATTAAGATATCTCATGGATGTTTAAAAAATTGTTATGGAGGTAAAATATTTTGAACAAACAAATATTACTCACTTTGTTACTATTACTCACAGTTGTTCTATCAGCTAGTGTTATTTCAGCAAGTGATGTAAATGTTACAGATTCATATACTACTAGCTTAGTAGATGACGCATCAGATGTTTCAGTCCCACTGGAGAATACTGCTGATTCATCAGAAAGTTCTGTATCAAGTGATTCAAATGTTGATAATGATTCATCTAAAGTTTCTCTATCAAGTGAAGAAGTTTTAGGATCTGAAAATTCAAATACTTTATCAACTAACTCGAATGGTGACGATCTCTTGAATAGTGAAAACGGGGTTACTCCTTTATCTTCAACTGCTAATGTTTCAAGTTCAGGCAGTAACGTTTCTTCAACTATAGATTTATCAAAAACTGTTCAAGCAAAATCAGTTACTAAATATTATAAGGGAAGCACACAGTACACTGCAACATTCTATGATAATTACGGTAATGTTTTGAAAAATACTAACGTTAAACTTACTGTAAACGGTGTTACTTACACCAAAAAGACCAATGCAAACGGTGTGGCTTCTTTAGATGTTAATCTTAAACCTGGAACTTATAATGTAGTTGCTCTAAACCCTACAACAGGTTATAAATTAAGCACTACCTTTAAGATTTTATCTACAATTACCGCTAGTGACATATCTAAAGTATATACTGACGGTAGAAAGTTTACTGCTACATTTTTGAAAAGTAACGGTAAAGCTCTAGCAAATAAGAAAATCAAGTTTAAGATTGATGGGAAAAAATACAAGGTAAAAACAAATGCAAATGGTGTAGCTAGTTTATCATTAGCCAGCCTCAGTAAAGGAACTCATAAAATTATTTCCTACAATAAGGATGGTTTGACAAAAACTAATACTATTACTGTAGTATCATCAACTACTTCATCATTGACTACTAAAACTTATACTTTCCTCACTGGAGACACCAAAAAGATTAAAGTAAAATTACTTAATAAGTTTGGTTACGCTCCGGGTAAAGGTAAGATCATTAAGATAACTATTAACGGTAAGACATACTCTAAAAAGACTAATGCTAATGGTAATGCTAAACTTAAATTACCTACTTTAAATGCAGGAGTATATACCGTAAAATATTCATTTGAAGGTAACAGTTTCTATAAGGCTTCTAGTGCTAGTGATAAAGTAGAGATTCTACCTAGTAAGACTCCTACCTTCACAGTTAAAAGTACTACCACTTTCGGACATGGGGCAAATACTCCATTCAAAGTGGCTTTAACTTCAGGTAGTGTTCCATTAGCAAAAAGGACTGTTACTATTACATTAGACGGTAAGACTTATACTAAAACCACTGATAGTAATGGTATTGTATCACTGCCAATTAGTTTGGCTGTTGGTAAGTACACTATCACATATAAAAATACTGCTGAGTCTAAGGTAAGCTCAAAAACCGCATCAACTGCGATTACCGTTAAAGAAAGGGCTGCAACCAAACTTACTTGGAAAAGCGGAACCTCTTTCTCACAAGGTACTCAAAGTTTAAAAGTTTTATTGCAAGACGCAAACAACAAGGCTTTGTCTGGCAAAACCGTTAAGTTAACAGTAAACTCTAAAACATATTCCGCAACAACCTCTTCAACAGGTTATGCAACATTTTCAGTTAATTTAGCAGCTGGAAATCAAACTGTTTCATACAATTTTGACGGAACCAACGATAATGATTATACTACATCTTCAGGTTCCACAAAGATTGAAGTTACTAAAAACAGTAATGCTGGCGGATATGGTTACTGGCTTTTCGGTGGAGACATGAAAAATGTTAATTTGAATACATTGGCTTCTAAAGGAACCACTGATATATTCTTAAATTATTATGCATTTACTGCACATGGTCAATCTGCGGTGGAATCATGGATTGCAAGCGCAAATAAATTGGGAATCAGAGTTCACATTTGGATGCAAACATTCTATGATGGCGGTAGTTGGGTAAATCCTGTCAAAAATGGTGCTACAAACACTGCTTTCTTCAATCAGAAAATAGCTGAAGCTGAAAAATACGCTAAGGTTAAAGGAGTTTCAGGAATTCACTTTGATTACTTAAGATATCCTGGAACTGCATATAAGACTAGCGGTGGTACTGAAGCTATCAATGAATTTGTAAAACAAGTAACTACAGCAGTTAAAAAAATCAATCCTGATCTTATTGTATCCTGTGCATTAATGCCTGAAACCACAAGTAACAAGTATCACTACGGTCAGGATATGGCTACAATAAGTAAGTACATGGATGTAGTTATTCCTATGATTTATAAAGGAAACTACGGAAAAGACTCATCCTGGATTAAAACTACAACAAAATGGTTTGTAGATAACTCTAATGGGGCTCAAGTTTGGGCAGGTTTACAAAGTTATCAATCAGATGATAATGTGGTAAAATTGTCCTTATCCGAAATTACAAAGGACTCACAATCAGCACTTGACGGTTCTGGATCTGGTGTCGTATTGTTTAGATGGGGTTTAAGTAACTTTGTTGACTTCAATTCATTAACCAGCAAGGTTTCATCTTCATCTTCATCATCTTCATCAGCTTCATCTTCAAGCAGCTCAAGCAGTTCTACTACTGAAACTCCGGTATCTTCATCATCCGGAACAATATCCATTAAGAACATACTTACTGGTGCTTCAAACTTAAAAAAATATTATGATGAGAAGAATGCGCTTCCAGCTACAGTTACTGCAGGTGGAGTGACATTCAAACTTCAAGAATTCTTATATGTTATGAGTCAAGCTATTTACCAGTTAGGTAACTCCAATACTAAGGATATTGAATACATAATCGGTGTTAAGGCTCCTTCATCACCTTCAGGTGATACAATTTATGAGGATTTATACAAGGCAGATTATTTGACTGTAGCTAAGAATACTGCAGCTTTCATCGCTAAAAACAATCAGGCTCCAAATTACTCTTCATCTACTGTAGGTAATATTATCTACAGTGAAGTTGTGGATGCTTTCTCACGTATTTTAGCATTTTACAATACTTACTCTGCTATGCCAAATTACGTTTCCATTAATTATGGATCAAGTAGTAGTGGAGGCAGCAGCTCTTCAATTTCAGTCACTGGTAGTGGTTTAAATGAATTGAACACTATTACTGACTTGAGCGCTTACTTGAAAGCTACAACAAATTGTCAAGTAACCAATTCTGCAATCAAGTCCCTTGCGGCATCTTTAACAAGTGGTGCAACCTCTGACTATGCTAAAGCTGAATCCATATATAATTATGTGAGAGATAAAATCTCTTATAGTTTCTATTACAACACTAAATATGGAGCAGCAGGTACATTAAGCGCTAAAACAGGAAACTGTGTGGATCAAGCACATTTATTAGTTGCTTTGTATAGGGCAGCAGGTCTTGCAGCAAGATACGTTCATGGTACTTGTAAATTCTCTAGTGGAAGTACTTACGGTCACGTATGGACCCAAGTTTTAGTTGATGGTAAATGGATTGTTGGGGACCCAACAAGTTCAAGAAATTCATTTGGAAAAATTGTAAATTGGAATACTGGCTCATATTCCTTAAACGGAAAATACGCTAGTTTATCATTCTAATTGAATTTTTCTCCTTTTTCTTTTTTTTGAGTCTGTAAAATTTTATAGGCTTATTTAATTTTTATGTGATTTTGTG
>R25__coassemble_216_pt1 | contig 37384 bp, 32 predicted proteins | sample R25__metabat2_low_PE_004 | metagenome-assembled genome bin R25
ATTGCGGGATATTGTATTAAATGTTAAATTATTATTATTCAGTATTTGCCCAATATTTGTTAAAGACTGCAAGTAATCAGAAATTATTGAAATATTAAATAGCATATCACTACTTCCTGAGAAAGTACCATCATCATTAAGCAAGGATAATGAATACAGTAATATCTTTTTTAATTCTTCCTTTTTTGGATTTTCTTTATAAATAACATCGATTTTGTTATTTATTCCTAAAAAATTACCGCAAATATCACAATAAATAGCTTTATTTCTTATTTCATTACCGCAATTAGCACATGTTTTCATGACTAAAACCTCCAAATAAACTTAAAAAATTTTGGGAAGACCTAAATCTAGACATTCATTTCTAGTTTGTTCAAATAAATACAGTTTATTGTTCTTTAATTTTAATCTAAACTCGCAATTTCTAGAACATGAAAATCCTAGCTTTTTTATATGGTCTTCATTTGTTAACTCTTTTTCAATTTTATAAATCCTCTTCATTAAATAATCACTAAACATGACATATTGAGTAGGAACTCCATTAGTTGAAATTCCTGAAAAGAAAGGAAGATATGCATTGCCCCCAATACTTTTTAATAAAATAACAGATTTAGACAACAGATATTCATCTTCACGATTATGTTTAGGATTAACATCCGTAACGCTTCTAAGTCTTCTTGATTCGTAAATAAATGACCAGTTATTATATACTATTTCAGCGTATTTTTTATCAATCCACTCATCACTCTCAGGGTGTCTATCAATATCAATTAAAAAGACTGTGTCTCCATATGTGATAAAAAATAGTAAATAATCACTTCCTTCCATAAAATTAGAATTATTCTTAAGTTTTGAACTTAAATGTGCATGATTAATTCCATAATTATTAAATAATGTGTCAAAAGAAGTAGAATCAATATGTCTACTTTGATATGGAATTAAATTACCTTTACTGCTGATAATTTCAAGAACCGTATGAAAATTCCTAACATACTCATTTGGAATTTTAGATAATTTTCCTTTAAGTTCTTTTGAACACACTACATAATATGATTTACCATATAATGTTCTATACTTAAAATTCATTAACTTTAAAAATAGATTCCTATGATAATACCTGTCTCTATTAATATCTTTTCTTAAATCCAATTTAACATTCAGTTGAATTTCATCAACTTTATCTTCTATAATTTGATTAAAATCATCGATTAACATATATAACCCTCAGTTTTAAAACAACTGTAAAAATATTTCTTTGAATATTTAGTACAAAATTACCATTCATCTAATACTATTTAACGTGATTTCATGCTAATTTTTAGTCAGTAACAATAAATTTTAATAATTTAGCACATGACTTTTATATTAACTCCTTTATTCCTAATATTGAAACAATTTTCCAAGATCCTTCATCAAAGTTTCTAACACCAATTTTACCATCATCACTTTTAAGATAAATCATTCTAAAAGGAAATTCTTCTGTAATTTCTTTATCATTAACATTGATTGTAAGTTCTGTAGCAATATTTGTTACAGCTGCACCTTCATCATTAATATCTAAAATTCTAAAAGAAACTAACGTTTTACCTTTGAAAAACTCCCTAGAAAGGATACCAGCCTTATCTTTTAAAGTTCTATCTTCCCCACTAAAATAATCTAGACAATCGACCATATACCCAAAATTTTTAGATTTCCAATATTCAAAGAATTCAACTAAACGTTTTTCTGGACTATTTTCATCATATTCTTCAGAAAATCCAGATTCAAGAAAATCCGTATCTTTTTTCAACTCTCTTGGAACCCATTCATCACATGCTTTTTTTAAATTTTCATTATACCTCATCAATTCAATAACATCTTTAAAAGAAGTTCTTTCTTGAATTCTAGATTCTGTTCCATTGTTGATGATATCCCTAACTCCTTCTTTAATTGCAAAAAGTGCTGACCATAATTTAACTGCACATTCTTTATTTGCAAAGTTCAAATCCCTACCATGTAATATGCCGTTTCTATATGGGATTGTTATTTTTTCAAGGTTTGTATTTCCTCTATTACAATATAACAACTTATGAAGTTCGATTAGTCCTGTTTTGTGTGCAGCTATTGAATCCCATGCATATAATTCTGTTGAATCATTGAAAAAACCTCTACCCATATTAATGTTTGTATCTGCAACAAAGCCATCAATTATTGTAAGCAATAGCAGTATGCATGAGTGATATCTTTCATTGATAAAGTCATAATATGCTGTTTCAATCAACATTTGTCTTTTTTTAAGCTCAGGAGGATAATTTAAAAGGAACATCATGTCTTTTAGATCATCTCCATAAGCATCGACAAGATATCTTTCGGCTTCATCAACACCCTTGTCATCAGCAATATCAACAGCATTCTTCATTGTTTCAGTATGCATAAATCCATGAGCCACCCATCCTCTTTGTAAAAAATGTTCGTTGAATTTATCTGGATAATCCAAGTATTGAATGTTTTCTTCAAGCCAGTCCAAATCCATGGATTCTAAAAAAGCTTCTTTATCTTCTTTGTTTTGGAACATGAAATCAAAAAAGCCCACTTCAGTTAATTTATGAATAATTTTGAACATGTTAAAATTAACTTTATTTTGTATAATTGAAGGGTTTTGGCTGATTAATTCAGTTTTATCATTATCATCTAACATTAGAGCCTCCTGAATATAAAAAAATAAAAAAGGAAAAAATAATTCATTCTAAAAATTATTCCTTATGGCAGTTAGTATAATCCATAGAAATTCCAAAATGATTCCATATAGGAACAAAAAGATTATTAATATTATTATCTAATTCATTGTCATTTTTAATAATAATACCAATTGGATTGAGGATATTTCTTTGTGTATCCCACACATGTGAGCGGACACCTAAACCTGCATCCAATTTATAATCTTTAATATTAATAATAGTTACATAGAATAATATTGGGCAATTAATCCCTAAAGTATCATATATTTTTAAACTTTCTTTTACGAATGTATCAAATTTATCGTTATAGTATCTTAGAGAAATACGTTTTTTTGAGCCATAATCAGAGAATACTGCTTCAAAAATTCCATTACGGAAAACTTGAACAAATTCTTCTTCATAATCATGATATAATCCTTCAAAATTATATGCATAACTTCTTTGAAATAAAGGATGCTTTCCAAATTCGATTCTAAACTCTTCTAATGCCATTGGAAACTTGGAAAATGCATCCAGAGGTATTGAATGAAAAATTATGTTATATTTACCCTCATCATTAGTATGTTTTAATATTCTTTCATTTTTGAATTCATCAATTTTTTCTAGTAAGTTTTTATCTATATCAAATATTGTTTCTACTTTATCAAATTCCATCAAATCACCATTTTAATAAATAAATTACCAGTATGACTTCTAATAAAAAGCCAACCTGCTTTACAAACATTTCACATTGTTTTAATCGTGAAATTTTATTCATTTCATCTTTCATTTATACATAGGATATGTATTAATTAAAAAAATAAAAAGAGCATTATGCTCTTTTTTTAATTATCATATATTCTTCTTCGCAATTTGGGCATTTAACGCCTGAATCTTGCCCTTCAGCCATGCCAGAATATAAGATTTGCTCTTCATCATAAAGACAATGAGGGCATTGAACAATATAAGTCACTTCTTTCATGAAGATACCTCCTTTTATTTATTTATAAAAATTTCCAAAAATAATACGCTGAAATAGACACTTGATAAGTTCCTAAATTGCGCAAAGAATGTTTCATGAGTTTGTACATGTTTATCCAATTAGTATGGTGTGGTTTTGCTCATGATTGGAATAACATTCACTACACCATATTATATTTAATTACTATAATATAAACTTTTCTAATAAAAATTTTTTATCATATACATTTATATCCTATTAGAAACAGATAATATCATAGATACTAAAATCCAAGAGGTGGAAAAAATGCTGATACTAGCTACAAGTAAAATTCAAAGCAATTATCAAACCACAATTCCAAAAGAAATAAGAAAAAATTATGATATTGACAATAACACTGTTGTAGAATGGGCCATCAATGAAAATGGAAATCCTGAAATAAATTTCAGAAAAAAAAGAAACTTTAAAGACTTAGTTGGTGCTTTTAAAAGTGATGAAAAAACAAATGCAGTAGAATTGAAAAGGAGTTTGTACGAATGAGAAAAGTATTCCTAGATACATCTTTCATCCTAGCCTATGTCAATTCAAATGATGAATTGCATGAAAATGCTTTAAGACTAGAAGAAGCGGAAAATATTCTCTCACAGGACTGCTACATTAACAATAACGTGTTGAACGAAGTTTTAACATTAACTGGCAGGAAAATGAACATTAACGCTGCTGAAGAAATATACTACGGCCTGATAGACAGCTTTGAAATATTAAATGAGTACACTATTTTCAACTACACTGCTAAAACATTTGACATCTTCAAAAAAATTGTTGGAACCAATAGTAAAAAGACAAAACTAAGTTTCACTGATTCAAGCATTATCCTAACCATGAATGAATCAAACATTACTGATTTGGTCAGCTTTGATCAGCAATTCAAAAATTTCAATAAAATTAATTTAATTGGTTTAGATTATTTATAATTATTAAAATCATTATATATTGATAGCATTCAACACATACTAAACATGCCAAATGCTATCACTTAGTTTTATTACTATTATGACCCTTCACTAACCTTGTTTATGATGCCCAAAAGTTCTTTCTTCAAACCTCTCATCTCTTCAAGTTCACCTCTCATATCACCCACCTCTGATTTTAACGCTTCATTTTCCTTTTCCATCTGAATGAACTGAGGTGATTTGACAGACAGCTTTTCAACATCAGTGTTTATAGTAACGGCAGGAAGATGCTGGATATATTCATATTTCAAATCGTCAGGATTTGTCATGAAATAGGCCGCATCGATTTTGTTTTTGGCCTTTCCCTGCAAATCGTTGACCTTGTCTATGCTCATGCCGTCATTATATAACGCTGAAGCATGAAACTTCCTGAGCATATGACTTCTGAATCTGCGGTATCGTCCGACTCTACCTAGGCCTAAAGTGTCATTGATCATCTCAAATGACTGGACCATATATGTCCTGCTTATTTGAAAGAGCGGACTTTCATCAGTTATAGGCTTATCTCGAAGCAATAAATATGCATTAATAGTTTTTACGGCTTCAGGGCTACAGTATGTAAGATAATACTTGTTTGTCTTTTTCCTTAAAATGCTGAAGGTTGGAACAACGTCATCGACATCCTGCAGATAATCAATAACCTCAAAAATGTCCATTCTATGTCTTGGCAGATATTCGGACAGTGCCTCAATATAATCCCCTATTGTCAGGCTCAGTGTCTCTGTTCTGGCACATCCGCTGGAGCAGGAAAAGAGTATGATGGCTTTCATCAGAGGAGATGCAATCTGAAAGGCTTCCCTTATGACTTCCTTATCCGGCAGGTCCTTAAAGTATATCGGAGCCGGCTTTTGAATGTTTTTGTCATTGACTTTAGGCAAATCCAATACTTCTATGTCATAGAACTTGTAAAAAAAGATGATGCAGTTCATTTCCTTTCTGACGGTTCCTGCAGCATAGTTTTGAAACATGTAATGCCTATATTCAACCAGTTTTGATTTCAACCTGCTGTGTTTCCATTTCACGCCGTTCATCTCATCCTCTTCGGCTTCTTCAAGAAGTTCCTTAAGAGACATATCAAAATAGTTGCAGTACTTTCTCAAAGAAAGCTCATAGCTCTGTGTTGTCCCAATTGCATGGTTACAGCTTATTGTGAAATTTTTGAATAGGTCGTCATTCATCATATTAACCACTTTTATTTCCCATTTATTAAAAACCTTGAGAGAGAGCGCTTGAAAAGTAATAAGTATCTGAACTTTTGAAACAGTTCGTATAAAACAAAACTATATATAAACTAATGGCTAAAAATATTAATAATTCATATGATTATGGATTATACTAAAATATTATGGAGATTTAGAAAATGAAAGCTAATGCACAAAAAATAGCTGATGGAGTATACTGGATCGGTGTACTCGATTGGGACCTCAGAACCTATCACGGTTACACATTAGACGGAACCACCTACAATGCATACATTGTATTCGGTGAAGATGAAGTGGCTATCATCGATAACGCTTACCCTGGAAAAACAAAAGAAATGATGGCACGTATCGACGACGCTTTCGCACAAGAAGGAAGAGACGTCAAAGTTGACTACATCATTCAAAACCACGTTGAAAAAGACCACTCCGGTGTTTTAGTGGACTTACACAAAAGATTCCCAGAAGCACCTATCTACTGTACCGAAATTGCAGTTAAAGGTTTATTAAAACACTACCCAGCACTTGAAGGCGCTGAATTCATCACTGTTGGAACCGGAGACTCATTGGATGTTGGCGGAAGAACCTTAGCGTTCCTCGACGCATTCTTATTACACTGGCCGGACAGCATGTTCACATTACTTGCAGACGAAACCGGTATTTTATTCCCTAACGACGCATTCGGTCAACACTTATGTTTCACACAAAGATTCTCTGATGAAATCCCTGAAAACGTATTGATGGACGCAGCACAAAAGTTCTACGCAAACTTAATCACCCCACTTTCAAAATTAGTTCTCAAAAAATTAAACGAAGTAGTGGAATTAGGTTTACTCGACTCAATCAAAATGATTGCACCATCCCACGGTCAAATCTGGACCGACCCTATGCAAGTAATCGGAGCTTACCAAAACTGGGCTACCGGTGTATGTGAAGACAAAATCACAATCATCTACGACACCATGCACTACTCAACCCAACAAATGGCTCACGAAATTGCAGAAGGAGCAATGTCTGAAGGATATGATGTGGAAATGTTCTTCTTGCACGAAGATGAAAGATCTGAAATCGTCAAAAGTATCCTAACCAGTAAAGGAATTGCTGTTGGAGACCCTACCATCAACGACGTACCATACCCAAGTATCGGGGACATCATGTACTACTTGAAAGGATTGTTATTCAACAGAACAGGCATTGAAAGAAAAGCAGTCACCTTCGGTTCCATGGGTGGAAGAGGAGGAGCTCCTGCTAAACTCGCTGAAGAATTAGGAAACTGTGGATTCGATGTTGTAGACACTCAAGAAATCTACTTTGTACCAACCGCAGAAGAAGATGATGCAAGCTACGAATTAGGTGTTGCATTAGCTAAAGCATGTAAAGAATTATAAGGATGGATTATTATGGTTAAATACGAACATGAAATTGGAATTACTAAAGGAACCCCTGTAGAAAAATTTGTTGCAGGAAACTTTGAAGGAGAAACAAACGAAGTTGGAATCTACTTAGCTATGTCCAGACAAGCTTCCCGTGAAGGTTATGGGGAATTAGCTGAAGTATTCAAAAGATTAGCTTGGGAAGAAGCTGAACACGCTGCAAGATTCTGTGAAATGAACGGAATCATCAAACCAACCCTCAAAGAAAACATCGAATGGATGATGGGTGGAGAAAAAATGGCTAACGCAGAAAAAAGAGAAGCAGCAGACAAAGCTGAAGAAGCAGGTATTGAAACTGCAGCGGATTTCTTCCGTGAAAGCTCCAAAGATGAAGGTCGTCACTATAAAATATTAGAAGGAATCCTAGAAAGATACTTCTAAATCTGAAAGAATTTAATTATTCTTTCACCTTTCTTTTTTTATTTTAAATTGAATTCTTGAAAAAGAGTATAAAAGGAAGAATATTATTCTCCCAATTATCTAATTTATTTTTAATTTGAATTTTTGATTGATGTTGTAGTTCTTGTTTTTAGTGAGAATATTCATTTTGCACTTGCCCTTGGACAATTTCTTCAAGTCGAATTTCAAAACGCCCTTGGAACTTGACTTTACAACAACAGTTTTCTTTTTGCTTCCAACCTTCATCACTATCTTAAAGGTAATCTTTTTAATAGGCTTTCCGCTGCCACTGTTTTTAACCTTAACCTTAACTTTTGAGTTTTTCTTGGCTGTCTTTGGAACTACAATCTTTGCAGTCGCCTTATTGACATTGATGGATGAAGTGAATTTGGACATCTTAATGTTTTTGTCATAAGATGTTATCTCAACGGTGTGCTTTCCGGCAGCAAGCTTGGCCGTGTTGATTGTAAATGATCCATCATCCCCCAATTTAGGAGTATATGTACGATAGCTTTTGCCTGTGTAGACTTTAATTTTAATCCTTGTACCAGAAACAGGATTTTTGGTCTTGCTATTTGTTATATATCCCTTAACGGAATTGATACAACTATATGTCATGGTTACCTTATTGAAGGAAACTGAGCATGGAGCTGCAATAACATTGACGCTCAATTTATTGATAGTGCATTCACCCTCATGTCTTGAGAGTTCAACGGAGTATTTGCCAACAGCTGTTTTATCAGCCACCTTAAGATATGCTATTCCCTCCTCATTTGTTTCATCTGCTGGTGAATAGAAGACTGTTTTTCCGCTTACCAATTTAATTCTGACCTCTTGTGAAACAAGAGTTTCCCAGGGAGTAGTTACTTTGACCTTAAATTTCACATCTCCAAAATATGAACTGACTGTTTGTATATTAATATCAACCGCTCCATAAACGTCAGGATAAGACTCAGAAGCTGAATTTTTAATATATGTACAGTTGTATGATGCCGCATCTCGAGTAGATGAAAAAATTGCCCCTCCTTTTTTTGCGGAATTGCCAGTAAAGGATGAATTGTATACCTCAATTTTTCCATTATTGATTTCACGTATTGCGCCGCCTGTTTCACTAGCTTTGTTAGCATTGAAGGTACAGTTTAATACTTTTAATTTAGCATTATCAGCATAAATTGCCCCTCCATATTCTGCAGTGTTTTGACTGAATTTAGATCCTATCACCTCAACATTTGAAGAATCATGATCATGAGCCAACCTGACTGCTGCACCTGAAGTGCCTGAATTTTTTTCAAAAACACAATTTTTAATTAAAGCGTATGGAGTTGAATCCAAAATCAATGCTCCTCCAACTTGTGCGTTATTGTTTTTAAAAGTTGAATTTATAAATTCAGCGGTTCCATATTCATCCAGATAAAATCCTGAATATTTATCCGCTTTATTATTATCAAACAGACAATTTTCTACATATGCATGACTTTCAATGGTTTCTATACCATCAAGTGAACTGATTAAAAGAACTGTGGCCAATTTTGCATTATTGCCTATAAATTTGGAGTCATACATATTTAAGGATGAACCTCTATCCGCATAAATTGCACTGCCCATTCCAAGTTTTGCACTGCCAGAATTATCACGGGCTATATTGCCTTTAAATGTTGAATTACGAATTGTAATATTTGTATTTTCTTGAGTGAATAATGCACCACCGTTAAGATTTTCTACAATATTACTCTCAAAAACACAATTTATAATGGTTAAATTGGAGCCTTCACCCAAACGAATTGCTGAACCACTATATACATTGGTTGTCTTTCCATTTTTAAAAGTGATATTTTCTAAAACAACATTACAATTGGAATCAATGCATAATAAACCTATAGAATTACTGCCGTCAATATAACAGTTATTTTCACCGATTAAAGTCATATCACTAGATATATAATACCCATAAGTGTTCCAAACATCGGCATCAGGATTAAATTTATAACTTTCATTTAAAGTTACAACAGAAGTTGAAAATCCATCTATCCGGTCTTCCAAATCAGTGAATGTTTTAACATTACTTTCACCAACTGAATTCTCTTCAGAAACTAAATCAACATCGACAGCATCTGTTTCAATGTCAACATCAGCCAAAACGCTTGTGTCATTCAAATCTCCTGCTTGAACTGAACCTATTACAAGCAATAAGAATATTGCACAAACAAGCATTAGTGCCGATTTTTTAATAAATTTCGTCAAATATCCCTCCTTAATAATACTATCTATTAAACCTTATTATATTAAGTTATCGTAAAAACTAAAGGAATCCTGCGACTATACTGAACACAATAACCATTGCCAAAACCATTGATAATGCATTTACAATAGGTTTATACTGCCGTTCTGACAGTTTGTAGCTGAGCAATATCTCAAGCATGTAACCTCCATCCAAAGGTTTGATTGGAAGTAGATTGAATAGACCTATACCCAGATTCAACATTGAAATCCATTGAAAGAGCTCTGCAAGCTCAAACAAAATCCATGGCAAAGGTCCCCAACTATCATTTATCAGCTCAAAATGCTTATTTGCCTGGATTCCAAAAAATCCTACAGACTCATTGTTAGGATTTTTTGCAAGGGTTATATGATAGGTGCCCTGGTCTGTCTTGACTTCCACATTATCTCCGGGTGAAAATGAACTCACAATATCAACATAGGCCTGTGAATCATTAATCCTATGATTATCAATCTCCTGCAGAACCATACCTTCCTTCAATATTCCCTCGGAAGGTGAATCAGGAACTATTCTGTCAACTGCAATTCCATCCTCCTCAAAGAATTGAGGTATTCCTGCAGACACTAATGACAAAAGAATAAGTGCAATCAAAGCCAGCGTTACATTGGCAATTGAACCCGCAGCATAAACCCTTAGTTTTGAAGATCTTTTAGCCTTCTTGAGCTTTTCCTCATCGGGTTCGACAAATGCACCTGGAATAATCGCAAATAATAACAATCCTATTGATTTTATTGGAATTTTTTCACCAATAGCCTGTATACCGTGTGAAAACTCATGCACCACAAGTACGGTAGCAAGAGCTATCAGTCCGTAAACAAACGGAACATAAATTTGAGAACCAGGAATATCAACCCCAGGAATCACTATGGAAACGCTGGGAGTTTCAAAAACCGACGGCAATGTGGATACAATCGTCCATGTTATGAATATCATTGCTCCAAAAGCTACAATGACACCAACATTCATGTACCATCGCCAAAATTTAGGTGAAAGGTTGGAAAATCTGGATATCAGTCCCCTTAACTTTTGGGTCTTCCACATGATGACCGGAAAGTTAAGCTCCACCCCATGTGTGGACAACCTTTCTCGAAATATTGCAACCAATATCCAGATGACAGCAAAAGCTATCAAATAATAATAAATCCCATTCATTAAATTGCCTCATTAGCTACCAAAGTAGTGAATCAAATAGGACTACATCAACTAAATCGTCCTTTTGATATCCTTCATCATTTTCGTCAATGATGATATAGCTGTTCGCCTCAACCATTGACCGAATAATGCCGGAACCTCTATTGAGCACATGCTTTGCACACTCGTCATCTGACACAGCACGTATGAAATCGGTCCTGCCCAGCTGGGAAGGTATCTTAAGTTGGGATATCCTTTTTACGATATGGAAATCAAATTCCCTTCCCTGCATTTCAAAGAGGTATTTTCTTGCAAACATGTCAAACTGTGACATCGCAGCCACAGGCTGGCCTGAAAATGTGAAAACCATCTTACCGTTTACAATGCCCGCACCTGCAGGTTTTCCTGGCCTGATTGCAACGCCATGGAAGAGTATTTCGCCTAAATCGTCAACCACATCAAGAACAACATCCCCCTTACTGATTGCTGTTCCTCCTGTGGTCATGATAACATCATAATCCTTGGAAGCCTCCAAAACTGCCTCCTTGACCTCATCGAAAGTGTCTCCTGCATGGCAGATTTCACAAATGGCTCCTGAATCCTCAACCATTGCCTTTATGGTGAACTGATTGGAATTGATAATCTTGGCCTTGTCGATTTCCTCCTTGGTCGGCTCAACAAGCTCGTTGCCTGTAATGATGAGCTTTACCTTAGGCTTCTTATAAACCTTGACGGTATCGTAACCGGCTGAAGCTATTAGGCCCAATTCCTGATATCTTATGAAGGTGTTCCTGTCCAGGATTTTCTGGCCCTTCTCGATGTCCTCGGACTTCGGACTTATGTTTTCGCCCGGAGTGACCTGGGAGTAGATTGTCAGGTCGTCGCCATCGGTTGTTGTGTACTCCTTCATCAGAACCGCATTGGCGCCATCCGGAATAGGTGCGCCTGTCGCTATGACAATGGCCTCATTATCCTTGACTGTTTTGGATGAAAAATCTCCTGCGCCAATTGCATCAACTATCTTGAATTCCTTCGGCACTGAATTTGACGCTCCAAATGTTTCCTCGGCAATCAATGCAAATCCGTCCATCGCTGACTTGTCGAATGGCGGTGAGTCATGAAATGCAATAATGTCTTCAGCCAAAACCCTCCTGTGGGCGTCATGAATGGAAATCTCCTCTATGTCAGTGACCCTTTGGTTATCGCTGATCAGCTTCATTGCATTTGACAATGAATCCAGTTTTGAAAAGAACATTCTTTAAACTCCAGGATTATACCATGTATTTTTCAATTACGCCATGATATGCATCGTTCAAATCATCATAGCTGAACTCATGGCCATTCACATTTAATGAAGTGCCTTTGACTTCCCCAATCACTTGAACAGGCACGCTGATTTGTGATAGGATGTCATCGACCGCTTCGGCCCTGACTGTCAAGAGGTATCTTGCGTGACTTTCTGAGTACAGTAACTGTATCTTATCCAGTTCATCGTCGGTGAGCTCAACATCGCATCCGAGACCTGACTTGATGACCATTTCGGAAAGTGCGACTGCAAGTCCACCTGCTGAGACATCGTGAACGGCAGTGATGTTTTTGTCCTTGTCATCTGAAATCAAGTCGAGGACTGTCTGGCCGTTTGCCACTTCCTCCTCAATTCTGATTCTTGGAGCTGTACCCTTTTCGAGGTTGTGGATGCATCTGTGATACTCAGAACCTGTCAGCTCGTCATAGGTCTTACCGATCAATAGAATCTTGTCGCCCTCGTTTTTGAAGTCAAGGGTCCTGATGTTTTCGATGTCTTCCACACCTATTACACCAACAGCAGGTGTCGGATTGATCTTGATTCCTTCGGTTTCATTGTAGAAACTTACGTTTCCGCTTATGACCGGTGCGTCGAACTTTTCAGCCACAAGGCTCATTCCTTCAATGGCTGTCTTGAATTGCCATAGGATTTCAGGGGTTTCAGGGTTTCCGAAGTTAAGGCAGTCCACTACGGCATAAGGTGTTGCACCCATTGATATTACGTTTCTGATTGCCTCTGCTACACATCCTGCTGCCCCGTCGAATGGGGACAGTTTTGTGTGGATAGTGTTGGAGTCTGTTGTAAGTGCGATTGCAGTGTTCTCATCAATTCTTAAGACCGCTGCATCATCACCAGGCTTTACGACTGTTCTGACCTGAACCTCATGGTCATACTGTTTGTAGACCCATTCCTTGGAAGCGATATTCGGGCTTGACAATAGCTTATGCAAGGATTCGTAAACGCCAGGCTCTTTTAGTTCAATCTTTTCTGTGTCTTCAGGAACTTCCTTGATCGGCCTGTCGATTGAAGGGGGGTCGGCAAGTAGGATTGTTGGTAAATTGGCGATTTCTTCACCGTCATCGGAAATGATCATGTTGTTTCCTTCAATTACTTCACCGATGACGGATGAGGTGATTTCGTGCTTGTCACAGATTTTTTGTGCCAATTCAACATCATCTGGATTGATGACGAAAACCATTCTTTCCTGGGACTCTGAAAGCATGATTTCATATGGAGTCATTCCGGTTTCCCTTAATGGAATTGCTCTGAGGTCCACTAAAGCTCCGTTTTTGGATGAGTCAACAAGTTCTGAAATGCAGCATGTGAGACCCCCTCCACCTAAGTCCTTAACACCGCTTACGTTAATCTTTTCAAGGATTTCAAGTGATGCTTCAAGAACTCTTTTCTTGGTGAACGGATCTGCAACCTGTACAGCGGGCCTGTCTTCGGTTTCGGAATCGGATGTTAACTCTTCTGAAGCGAATGTCACACCGTGAATACCGTCACGTCCTGTTGTTCCGCCCATAAGGAGGAATACGTCGCCAATGTTTGGTGCCTGTGCACGGACAATCTTGTCCTTTTCAACAAGCCCTACACACATTACATTGACTAAAGGGTTTGTTCTGAATGATTCGTCAAATTCAATCTCACCTGCAACGGTCGGTACACCTACACGGTTTCCGTAATCGGAAATTCCCTTTACAACATGTTCAAAGAGGTATTTTGATTTCTCGTCCTCGATAGGTCCGAACCTGAGTGAGTCCAAGAGTGCTATTGGCATTGCTCCCATGGAAATGATGTCTCTCAATATTCCACCGATACCTGTACCTGCCCCTCCGTAAGGTTCAATAGCTGATGGGTGGTTGTGAGATTCCATTCCAACGGCTAGTGCATATTTGTCTGTTACGCTTACAAGTCCTGCATCGTCACCAGGACCTAAGATAATGTTTTCTCCTTCGGTTGGGAATGCCCTTAGGAATGGCCTGCTGCTCTTGTAGGAACAGTGTTCTGAAAACATGACATCAAGCATTCCTTCTTCCAATTCGTTCATTTCCCTTCCTAGGATTCCTTCAATATATTTAATTTCAGAATCTTCTAAAGTCATTTTAACACCCTTAGTCTTTAATGGAGATAATTACCTTATCCCCTTCTATATCCCATTCTTTGGTATAATCGTTATCGTCGCTGCTGCATTGTTCAGTGTCGCAAATCACTAGGCTGCGTGCCCTTATCTCATGAGAAATCACTTCTGATTGAGGCACGATCAAGTCCTTGAACTCGGTTGATGTTTCTACGATTACATCGATGTTTGCCTCAACGTCAAGGTCCATGTCCTTTCTCATGTCCTGAACCCTTCTTATGAATTCACGTGCCATTGCCTCTTGCCTGATTTCCAATGTTACATTGGTGTTCACGAACACGTTTCCGCCTTCAAATTCTGATGAAACGAAATCATCTGGCAATTCTGAGTCAAACAACACTTCTTCTGAGTTCAATTCTATTCCTTCAATTGTTACTGTGCCGTTTGCTTCAAGGTCGGCTTTGATTTGATTTCCGTCAGCCTGTTTTAATCCTTTAACTACTTTTCCCATGTCTCCTTTGAGTTTTGGTCCGAGTATCTTAAGGTTTGGTTTTGCATTGTATGAGAGGTTTTCAAATTCGCTGGCGCAGATTACATCTTTAGTATTAGATTGATCTTTAATGATGTCAGTCAACTCTTCAATAGCGTTCAATACATCTTCATCTTCGGATACGACTGTGATGTCTGAAACCGGCCATCTGAGTTTGTATTGTGCCATGTCCCTTGCCCTGATGGATGCTTCAATCACTTCACGGGCAACATCCATTTTGGCTTCGAGCTCTGTGTCGATTGCATCTTCATCGTATCCCCAGTCGAGCATGTGAATACTTTCAGGAGCTTCAGGATTTACTCCTTTAACAAGGTTTTCGTAAATTTCCTCTGACACATGAGGAGCTATTGGACATAATACTGTGATTAACTTGACAAGTGCAGTGTACAAGCTGTAGTATGCACCTAATTTATCAGGGTCGTCACTTTCAACCCATGTCCTTCCACGAATAAGCCTTACATACCCGCGGCTTAAGTCTTCAAGGATGAAGTTATTGATTTTTCTTGTTGCCTTGTGGAAGAATAGTTTTTCAAGGTCTTCTGCAACCTCTTTGATTAAACTGTTAGCTTTTGAGATAATCCATTTATCTTCAGATCTTAAAATCATGTCGTCTTCAGTCAATCCGATTGGGTTGAAGTCGTCAAGTGACATGTAGGTGGTTGAGAATACATAAACGTTCCATAGGATGTTGAACATCTTGTTGATGTTAAGGAGCTCTTCCCATACGAACTTAAGGTCGTCCCATGGTTTTGAAGCCCATAACAGGTAGAATCTCAATACATCTGCTCCGTATTTTTCAATTACCTCTTCAGGAGCAACTACATTACCTAATGATTTGGACATCTTGTTTCCATGCTCATCCAAGACGAATCCGTGCATCAATACTTTTTTATATGGACTTTGACCCATTGAAATCACTCCAGTACCTAATTGTGAGTAGAACCAACCTCTGGTTTGGTCATGACCTTCTGTGATGAAGTCATAAGGGAACCAGTCTTCGAATTTTTCCTTTTCTTCAGGATAGTAGAGTGATGCCCAACCGGCAACTCCGGAGTCGATCCATACGTCCAATACGTCAGGAATTCTCTTGATGGAACTTCCACATTTGTCACATTTCACTTCCACTTCATCCACATATGGCCTGTGGATAAGTTCTGAGTCGGATACATTGATTTCGGTTAAGGATTCTTCTTTTAATTCATTTAAGGAACCGATTACTTTAAGCTCGCCACAGTCAGGACATTCCCAGATTGGTATTGGAATACCCCAGTATCTTTGTCTTGAAATTGTCCAGTCACGTGCGTTGTCTACCCAATCATGGAACCTTCCTTCTCCAGCCCATTTAGGTACCCATTCAACTTTTTCAATTTCATCCAACATTTTTTGCTTGATTTCAGTGACTTTCAAGAACCATTGTTTGGTTGCACGGTAGATGATTGGGGTTTTACATCTCCAACATACACCGTATCTGTGCTCAATGGTTTCAGCCCTGTACATTAAATTTTTAGCTTCCAAGTCATCGATGATTTGTTGGTTTTCTTCTTTGGTGAATTTTCCATCGTATTTACCTGCATCTTCAGTGAAGCATCCGTCTTCACCTACCGGACAGAATATTGGAAGTCCATTAGCTTTACCCACTTCAAAGTCGTCCGGACCATGTCCTGGTGCAGTATGAACTAAACCTGTACCTTCTCCAAGCTCTACATGGTCTCCAGGCAATATTGTGTGAACTTTTTCGATTTCAGAATCAAATTCCATTTGTTTTGGAATTTCATCCGCTAAGATATAATCATAAGCTTGACCAATTAACTCTTCACCTTTTACGGTTTTGATAATCTCATACATCACTTCTTTTTCTTCAATTATTTGATCTTCCTCATCCTCGTTTTCAGCAGGAATCTTGGTTCTGTGGATTTTAACTTGCTTGCCCAATACGTCTTCCATCAGGTTTTCAGCTAAAATGTAAGTTTCACCGTCTTTTGAAACGTAAACATAATCAAATTCAGGGTTTGCACAAATTGCAAGGTTAGCCGGTAAAGTCCAAGGAGTGGTGGTCCATACCAGGAAGTAAGTGTTTTCCTCACCAGTGACCGGGAATTTAATGAAAATGGAAGGGTCCACTTTTTCTTCATATTCTATTTCAGCGGCTGCAAGTGCAGTTCCACAATGAGGACACCAGCTGATAACCCTTTGGTCATTCAAAAGTAAGTCTTGTTCATTTGCTCTTTTAAGCATCCACCATGAGGATTCCATGTATTTAGGATCAAGGGTCATGTATGGGTCATCCCAATCCATCCAAACACCTAATTGATCAAATTCTTTTTCCATGGCAATTTTGTTTTCAATTGCGAATTCCTTACATTTATCTACGAATTTATCAATTCCAATATCCTCTTCAATTTCCTGTTTGGATTGAATTCCCATAAGATGTTCAACTTTATTTTCAATTGGAAGACCGTGCATATCCCATCCGGCTTGCCTTCTTAAGCTAAATCCGTTCATGGATTTGTATCTAAGGTAAGAATCCTTGATGATTTTGTTCCAAGCTGTTCCCAAGTGGATTTTACCACTACAATATGGTGGGCCATCCAAAAATGAATATCTTTCGCCTTGTTCTCTAAGTTCATTTACTTTTTTAAAAGTTTCTTCTTCTTTCCAGAATTTTTGAACTTTTTTTTCTATTTTATCATGGTCGTATGATTTATCTGCCTCTTTTATTGGCATTTTAACTCCTCATAAATAATGCATTTAAATTTGATTTGAAAATCTGATATATGTTCGATTTTTTCCTAAACAACCTACTTCGTATCGACACACATATCAATTAATTTACAATATATATGTTTTTGTTTTAGTTAATAAATAAAGGTTATGGCAATTAGAAAAATTTTTAAAAATGTATAGATTTTTAAAGTAATTAAAATTTAGAATTCCACGAATTTGATAACTTTAATGAAAAAATAATTATTTTTAGAGAATAAGTGGATTTATTAAAAAAATAGAAAAAAAATAAGAGATTATAAACCAATATTTGGAATTCTCTCATTAGTGTTTTGACCGGTCCATTTTTTGCCCATACTTGAATAAGCATTTTTGACTAGCTTCTTATCTTTTTTGGATAATTTATAATTAAGCTTGACCACTAAGCCAACACCGGCAAATTTGCTTTTGAAGTACTTGACAGAAACCCATGTAGTGGGAACCTTGCTGTCCCCGCCAACATTATAATCCCCATAAGAGTTACTTACCAAAATTTTCTTGCCGTCATGACTTACGTCTACAATGGAGACATAATGATTTGGAAGGAAAGCGATTAAGGCAGCTCCTCCTTTTGCCAATTGTTTAATGGCACTGTTGAATGATCCAGTATAGAAGTAAGATGTCTTAAACTTAGTAGTGTCCAAAGCTCTTTTTAGGTCCGGAATATTGACACCGCTTGTCACATGAGCCTTGATTTGGAAAAACTTTTCAGAGTTGTATTTCTTTAAAGCCTGACTACATACGCTTGCTGAGGTAGGGCCGCAAGTATACCCTGTATTTTGAATGTCACGAACTACCGGATAGGTGTATGATTTTCCTTTAAGGGAAACTGTAATTGTTTTTGGCCAATAGTTTTTCTTTGTATTCATCTTGACAATCTTTGTATTGATTGCCCTTTCAATTACGTTCCATTTCTCACGTTTTAGGATATGATAAACTTTAGGGGATGCCTTTGTTTTGAAGAAGACATACTTTGACAATTTACCGTATAAATATAATGAATAACTGTCTCTTTTAATAACTTCACGATATTGAGACTTTTTAAGTGTGTATTGGGCATCATTGTCCCCCATGACAAACTTTGAAGGCATTGAATCAATATCCGGAACACCGTTTACTGTAGGAACCTTGGTTTTTAAAGGATTTTTCACGTCCCCCTTAACACACTTGACCTTTTTAGAGATGACATAATTTCCAAACTGGACAACAATATCATATGTTTTTGCGCCGACCATAGGCTTTATGACCACAAATCCTTCAGGACTGACCTTTTTTGTAAACACTTTCTTACCAATGGTTATCTTGACAGTCTTGCCTGAAATCGAACTTGTTGGACCTTTCAAATAGACTCTAAGATATCCGTTAGTTAGCAGTTTGGAGTTTCCGATTTGAATAGAAATTGAATTTTCAATATAGAACTTGAAAGTCTTGGAAAATGCGTTATATTTATCATCGCCCTTAAAATTGATGGTCATGGAATCGGATTTCTTTGATGAGGTAACCTTAATGCCGAACTTACCGTTAGAATCGGTTGTTTTAGAGTAAGTATTACCGTTGAAATCTATAGTTACCTTTTTATTAGGCACTGCATTGCCTTTCAAATCAGTCAAATACAAATAAAGTGTATCTCCAGATTTGACAAAATTGGTAGTGTTAGTAATTTTTAAATTTGATTTTGAAGAATCTGTGCTTGCCACAGCAACATTGTCACTACCTTGAGAAGTAGCTTCCTGAGCAGTAACATTATCACTGGCAGCAGCGGAGGTATCTTCACTTTCCTGAACGTTTAATGTTGTATTAGCGTTATCTGTACTGATTAAATCATCCTGATTGATGATTGAAACATCACTAGTGGTATCAATCTCAGAGACAGTGTCATTTACGTCTGATACTGCACTAACAACACCGCTAGCACATATTAATGCAATGATTAATGCACATATTAAATAGTAATTTTTGAAATTCATGAAAACTCACTTATAAATCAATTTCTATAAATAATATTATTATTACTAAATATTTAATATATTGCATAAGGAAGTTAATATATTGAAAAATCTACTAATAATTAATTAAGTGATAAAATGGGATTTTATAGAAAATATAATACAATATTAAAGTCAATTGATAACTTAACAAAACTTTATAAAATGACTAAAAAGGATTCTAAATCTAAAAAAGAGGAAAAGAAATGAATATAATTTATTTAATCGATTTTAACTGTCCATATTCATATATCGGAATCAACAGACTCAAGAAGGCCATTGCCAATCTTGATTTGGATGTTGAATGGGAAATCAAATCTTTTGAACTTGAACCCTTAGTGAGAAAGGAAAGTGTGAGCGCAATCGAAAGATATGCAGAAAAACTCAACATCACAGAAAAGGAAGCAGAGGAAAAGCTCATTGAAATAGAAAAAATAGCTTCAGATGACGGCTTGGAAATGAATTTCAAGGATATGACTCTTAGAAGCTCCAAGGACGCTCACAGGTTATGCAAGTTCATACAAAGCAAATATTCCGAAGACACATTAGGACTTGTTGAAGAGATTTTCAAGGCAAATTTCGTTGAAAACGAAAACATTGCCGACAATAAGGTCTTGACAAAAATTGCAGTTTCCTGCGGAATTGATGCCGAAGAGGCTGAAAAAATCCTTGAAAACAACTACTATAACATTGAAGTGGAATTGGACAGGGACGAGGCACTCACACATTCAATAACCTCAACTCCATGTTTCATAATCAGTGAAAAAGGCGAAAGGCTAATCATACCTGGTGCATTTTCAGCTGAAGATTTCGAAACAGCACTAAAGGACCTTAATGAAGGAAACCTTGAATCAAAATCATACGGCATGGGCACATTGCAATAGTGATTTGGCCATGTCAAAAACTTAAATATCTTATTTAAGATATTAAGTTTATGATTTTCAATAAAACAAACAATCAATGCATTGATATCAAAATTATCCATGCAGATACTTTTTTTAAGCGATTTAAAGGATTGATGGGAAAGAAAAATATTGATTTTGCCCTATTATTCTCAAACCTCAAAGACTCCAGCATACATACCATGTTCATGATGAGCGAAATTGATGTCTATTTTTTGGATGAAAACAACATCGTTTTTGAAAAAATCAGCCTGAAACCTTGGAAATTCCATAAGCCAAAAAAACAAGCAAAATATATTCTGGAAACAAAAAAAGATAAGTTAAAAATAAAAATAGGAGATTGCTTAGATTTTATCTAAGATCTCTTCTGGGTTTTCAAATATTTTGATATTGTCAATACTTTCAAGCTTGCGAGTATTTTCAATATCGATATCCCTCATATAGATTGTTACGATTTTGCCCTCTGAAATTGCATCGTTTGGACATGAATTTCTGCACAAACCACAACCAATACACTTTGTCAAGTCAATTTCGGAATGTGGAATAATAGCTCCCTGTTCACATACCAATGCCGCAACACAATCATCACAGTTTTCACATTTTGACAATTCTATTTTGGAAGGCAATACTGTATCAATTGGACCCGGATGAATATCAACAGGCACCATATAAACTGGTACAGCCCCTTTTCCTGCTTGTGCCACCGCATTTGTAACAAGAGTATCCGCTATCCCATAGACAATTTTTGAAACCGTATTTGCTGTAGCCGGTGAGACGATTAACAGGTCATATTTTCCTAGAGATAGGCGACCTGTTATTGGATATGAAAATTTTTGGTTGGAATCAGTGGCCAATTCCCTGTACTTTCCTCCAGTTATGCTGACAACACTTTCATAAAGTCCATACATCTTAAGGACTTCTTCCGCTGCCCCAGATAGAAATACAGTGACTTCATGCTCTTTGGCTAATTTAAGAGCAACTTGCACTGATTCACGAAGTAAATGACCAGCTCCAGTAAATGCAAAGGCTATTCTCATATTAATCTATAATTTGTGATATTCGTAAGCGTCTCTGTCAGAGAATGCGTAATCTAAAGTAGTGTATTGGTTCATGAATTCAGCTACTTCATCTGCAATGTCTTCTTTATCAACTGCGACACGTTTGATGAATCCTGCAACTTCTTCCATTTCTTTTTCTTTTAATCCTCTTCTTGTGATTTCCTGAGTACCGATTCTGATACCTGATGGGTTGTCAGAATTGTCACGGTCGTCACCAGGCAAGAGGTTTTTGTTTAGGATTACATTGTTGTCTGCCAATTCTTTTGCAATGTCGGATGCAGATCTGATTGCGCTTAAGTCAACAGCAACTTGATGGGATTGTGTGAATCCTTGTTCTTCACATAAAACGTCAAATCCTAATTCGTACATTGCTTGACCTAATGCTTGTGCGTTTTTAATGGTTTGTTTTGCGTAAGCTTCACCGAATTCTAACATTTCAGCGGTTGCAATACCTAAACCGAGCAAGTGGTGCAAGTGGTGGTTACTTACGACACCTGGGAACACTGCATTGTCAATGAGCTCTTCGTTTTCCTTGTGGGAAAGGATGATTCCTCCTTGTGGGCCAGGGAATGTTTTGTGAGTACTTCCCATCATCACGTCTGCTCCTTCTTTAAGAGGTTGTTGGAATTGTCCTCCAGCAATAAGACCTAATACATGTGCACCATCGTACATGATAGTTGCTCCAACTTCATCAGCTGCTTCACGAGCTTCTTTAATTGGGTGAGGGAATAAGAATAAACTTCCACCGAACAATACTATTTTTGGTTTTTCTTCGAGTATTTTCTTGTTCATTGCATCGATGTCGATGTTCATTATCTCTTTGTTTAATGGGTGGAAAACTGTCTTGAGTCCACGGATACCTGCAGCACTTACGTCTGCGTGGGAAATGTGTCCTCCAGAAGGCACTTCCAATGCCATTACTTTTTCACCAGGTTTTGCAAAACCAAAGAATGCTGCGAGGTTAGCGGTTACACCTGAGACAGGTTGAACGTTAGCATAGTCACAGTCGTAAACTTTGCATGAAAGCTTTTTGGTCATGTCTTCCACTTGGTCAACATATTGGCATCCTTCATAGAATCTCTGGAATGCTTGTCCTTCTGCGTATCTGTGAGCAAAATCGGTTGCTACTGCTTCTGTTACTTCTACACTTGTAACGTTTTCAGAAGCAATCAAGTTGATACTGTTTCTCATATATTGAGTATGTTCTTTTGCAATTTCTTCAAATTTTAAAATTTCGTCATGATAATTAGCCATTTACTACACCTAATATTCATATATATTTATGATTTAATTTTTGTTTATCATTTAATATATAATTTAATATTTTAGGGGAATTTTTAAAATAAAAATAACATAAACCAATAAAAGGAATGCCAATAATAAAAACACTATCCCACTTGTAAATATTGACATTACACCAAATCCATCGACTAAAAATCCTCCAATTGCAATGCCCAATGCAATTCCACCGTTCAATACGCTTAAGAATATGCCGTTTGCAAGTTCAGGGCTTTCCGGCAATACTGATGTTTCAATGTATTGGATGAGATTATATCCCATACCGTCAAGGATTCCGAATATTAGAATTAATATTAAAACTGGAAGTAGATTGTCACTTAAAAGATAGATTCCTAAAAACACTGCCGCACATACAAGCTGGAAAACAATTAATGTGGCCTTGTCTTTTTTATAGATCAGTTTTCCTCCAAGCCATGTTCCGAAAATGGAAACTACACCATAGGCAAAAAGGAATACGCTTAACTTATATGTGTAGACATGACTGACTGTCTGCAGGAAGTACGGCAGGTAATTGTAGACTATGCTTGCACCTATCGGCATCATGATGATTCCAAGAGTTGCCAGTATGAATTCCTTTGATTTAATGCTTGACAAAGGCATTTCATAGCTTTTTGACTTTCCAGGTATTGATGGGAAGAATATTATGATTAAAATCAATGTTATCAGGTTGAATAGGAAAATCCAGCTCATGGCCACCTGATAACCGAAGATTGTTCCGAATCCTGTTGTAATAGGCAATCCCACAATGCTTCCGATTGAAATTCCAAGCAATATCTTGGTAATGTAGTCCTGTTCCTGACCGGCAGGTGCAATCTTTTCACAGAATGTCAATGCGATTGAAATGAATGCAGGATAGAATACTGCTGAGAGAACCCTGAAGAATGTTGCAATGTAGATGCTGTGTGTAAATATTATCAGTATGTTTGAAATTGCAAAAATCCCAAGTATCGTGATGAATGTCTTTTTAATCTCATATTTTGAAAAGAAAATCGGTATGAACAATCCGGTTACGGCAATTGTAAATGTAAATGAGGACACATATAATCCGGAAATAGCAATTGAAGTATTGAAATACTCTGAAATCTGTGATATTATACCAATAATGCTTAATGGAGTGTTGATGCCCATTGTTGATAACATTAAAATATACAGTAACACTTTCGGATTATACTTCATGGTTTTAATTCCTCATTCTATAACAATAGTTATGTAAAAAATAGCATATAAATTTTGAGAAATTAAAATTTTAAAAAAAAGAAAAAAGAGAAATAGAGAAATTAATCTCTAAATCTATTTACCTATGTCTTCAAGAGCAGCACTGATTTGTGCCATAATTTGCTCGGTTTTGAAGTGTTGTTGGTTCATTGCACCAGATGGACATGCACCTACACAAGTACCACATCCTTTACATAATGCAGTGTTAATTTGTGCAAATTCTTTTCCACCTACACCGGTTGCGATAGCAATAGCACCGAATGGGCATAATTCAACACATACTTGGCATGCTCCACAAACGGTTTCGTCGTTGGATGCAATAATAGGTTCGATTTCCACTTCTCCTTTAGCCATTGGGATAGCTGCTCTGGATGCTGCAGCGGAACCTTGTGCTACGGAGTCAGGAATATCTTTAGGTCCTTGTGCTACACCAGCAATGTAAACACCGTCAGTTAAGGTGTCAACAGGTCTGAGTTTAGGGTGAGCTTCCATGTAGAATCCGTCAGCAGATCTGGAGAGACCTAAGGTTTGTCTGAGTTCGTCAGATCCTGCGGAGTGTTCGAGACCAACACTTAATACAACTAAGTCGTAAGTGTATTCAGTTACTTTACCGAGTAAAGTATCTTCTGCTCTGATAGTTAAGGTTAAGTCGTCGTTTTCGAAGATTTGTGCAGGTTTACCTCTGATAAATTCAATACCGTATTTTTCTTGAGATGTTTTGTAGAACTCTTCGTATCCTTTACCGAATGAACGGATATCCATGTAGTAACAGGTTACTTCGGTATCAGGTTCGTGGTCAATACATAATTGAGCGTTTTTCATGGAGTACATACAACATACTCTGGAACAGTATGGTTTACCGATTTGTTCATCTCTGGAACCGACACAGTGGATGAATGCTACACGTTTAGGTTCGATACCGTCGGAAGGTTTGATTACGTGACCACCGGTAGGTCCGGATGCGTTAATCATCCTTTCAATTTCCATAGCGGTAATTACGTTGGAGAAACGGCCGTAACCGTATTGGTAAATTCCGGATGGATCGAATGGGTCGTAACCGATTGCAGCAACAATAGTACCAACTTCTAATTCGATTTCGGTAGGTTGTTGGTTGTGGTCGATTGCGTCTGGTCCACATGCTTGTACACATAAGTTACATTCGATACAGTAATCTTTATCGATGGTTGCACATAATGGTACAGCTTGAGGGAATGGGATGTATGCAGCTTTTACCATACCTACACCTTCGTCGTAGTAGTTAGGTATTTCGATAGGACAAGCTTCTTGACATGCTCCACATCCAGTACATAAATCTTCATCTACGTATCTTGCTTTTTTCTCTACAGTTACTTTGAAGTTTCCGATGTATCCGTCAACTTCTTTAACTTCTGCGTAGGAAATTAATTCGATGTTTTCGTGTTTGTTACAGTCTACCATTTTAGGTGCTAAAATACACATTGAACAGTCGAGAGTTGGGAAAGTTTTATCTAATTGTCCCATACGTCCACCAATGGTTGGGTTTCTTTCTACCATGTAGGTTTTAAATCCCATGTCACCTAAATCTAATGCGGTTTGGATACCAGCTACTCCACCACCGATAACTAATGCTTTGTTGTCCACAGGCACTTTGGTAGCTTCTAATGGTTCGAGTAATCTAGCTTTAGCAACAGCCATACGAGTTAAGTCTTTAGCTTTTTCGGTTGCTTCTTCAGGTTGGTTCATGTGTACCCAGGAGTCTTGTTCTCTTAAGTTAGCAAATTCAAATAAGAACTTGTTTAATCCTGCTTCTTCTACACATCTACGGAAAGTAGGTTCGTGAAGACGAGGGGAACAAGCTGCTACAACAATTCTGTTTAAGTTTTTCTCTTTGATGTCTTCTTGGATCATTGCTTGACCAGGGTCAGAACACATGTATTTGTAGTCGGTTGCGTGAACAACGTTAGGTAAGGACTTAGCGTATTCAGCAACTTCAGGACAGTTTACAACTCCACCAACGTTTACACCACAGTGACAGACGTAAACACCAATCCTTAATTCTTCGTTATTATCTATTTTTTCTTCTGCCATATTAATTCACCTTGTACAAGTCGTGAAAAATATCTAATATATATAAAAAATTGCAATTTTAAAAACAAGTAGTAAAATTTTACATAGTATTAGATATATAAATGTAGTAAATACACATTTATAAAGGTTTCTATAAAATACTTGGAGTAAAGCTTATATATGATGAATGAAAATATCCCTAAAAATACAATTATTTACTTAATAAAGATTAATTATTGATTATAAACTAAAATAAAGAATAATCAACCTTTTTTCATAAATTAATAAATTTAGGTTAAATTAAATTATTAATTTTTTTGCTATATCAACATGATAATTAACGGAAGTGTAATCAAAGAGATTACAGTGTTGATTAATATGCAGTCAGAGGTCAATTCATAATCAAGTTTATAGGTTATCGCAAGTACCAAAGACAGCATCCCTGAAGGCATTGCAGCCTCTACAATTGAAACCGTATATTGAAGGTCCACCAGTCCCAACAAGTTAACAATTATAAATGCAAAGAATGGGAAAATGGCCAATTTCATGATTGAAGTGAAAATTACCATCATCTTGCTTCTTGAAAGTCCCTCCAAATTAATGGTAAGGCCTAATGAAAGCATTATCAATGGAATTGTGCCGTCTGCAAGATAACCGATGGTCTTGTCCAAAACAGGACCAATTGGAATAGAAAGCAAGTTAAATCCAATACCTAAAATAATCGCCCACAAAGGAGGAAACATCAAAATCTTTTTAACAGCTTTTTTAGGAGTTCCACCAAATTTTAAAACCAAAGCAAAGGATAAAATTATAAATATACACATTGTGGCGATGTCACAGAAGATTGCCCTTAAAAAACCTTCCTGACCAAATATTCCCAAATTAACAGGATAGCCCATAAAGGCGGTGTTTGCTATCATGACAGTGACCAGTACGCTCCAAAGCTTCTTGTCCTCATAACCCAGCTTCTTAAGAATTAGATATGAAACTATACCTGTTAAAAATGAGGACGCCAATATCACAAATGGCAAAATGCCCAGCTTAGGCATCAAGGACAAATCTGCACCATATAATGCAGAAAAAATCATGCAAGGCAATAGAATATTAATTACAATCTTATTTAAAGGATTAACATCCTTTTCAGATAAAAAATCGACGCGTTTTAGGACATAACCTAAAGCAATCATTATGATAATTGATAGAATTGTAATTTCTATTGCGTTCATGATACTAACATTAAATTTTAAAGTATATAAAATTAATTAATGAAAAAAATAGAGAAAATAAGAAAAAATAAAATTAGCTAACGATACCTTCGCTAGTAATTTTAAATACACATTCGCCTTCAGGCAAATGAGGAGAATCCACTAAACGTGCGATTCTTTTTCCGGCCAAACCTTTTTTAAGCCAGATTCTGTAAGTGGAAGCGTGTCCTAAAACGTGTCCACCGATAGCTTTTGTAGGGCTTCCGAAGAAGGAATCAGGTTTAGCTTGAACTTGGTTGGTTAGGAATACTGCAACATTGTAAGTGTTTGCAATTTGTTGAAGAGAGTGTAAATGTTGGTTCAACTTTTGTTGTCTTACAGCAAGAGATTCCCTTCCCACGTATTCAGCTCTGAAGTGAGCCATTAATGAATCGACAATGACCAATTTAACATTAGCTCCACTTTGGATAAGCTCATTGATTTTATCAACCATTAAGATTTGGTGAGATGAGTTGAATGCACGAGCTACATGAATTCTGCTTAATACCTGTTCGGTGTCCAATTCAAATCCTTCAGCGATTTGTCTTACTCTTTCCGGACGGAAAGTGTTTTCAGTATCTACAAATACACATTCACCATCAAGACCGCCGAGCTCTTCAGGTAATTGAACTGTAACAGCCAATTCATGGGAAATTTGACTTTTACCTGATCCGAATTCACCAAACACTTCAGTAATTGATTGGGTTTCAATACCTCCGCCAATTAAATCATTGAATTCTTGGCTTCCAACAGTGATGTGTCCTACATCTTTTCTTCTTTCATCAACTTCTAATGCAGTTTCAAAAGTAATGTTTTCTGCTCTACGGGCTGCTTCAATAACTTTTTCAGCAACACCCTCACCGATTTCAGCTTTTACTGATAATTCCTTAGGAGTAGCGGTTGCTAATCTCATCATGTCAGCAAAACCTGCATCTTTTAATTTTTCTGCTGTTTTTTCTCCAACACCTGGTAAATCACTTAATTCGACCATAATAATCATTCCTTCATTCTATTTATTCTAGTAGTATTTTTTCAAAAATTTCTTAGGGTTTAACCTATTTGTTTCGTTATAATTATCAAAACTTACATTAGCAATAAATTCTATTGTAGTTCCTGTTAAGTCTTCGAGTTTATCTTCAATTCCATAACCATCTTCAAGAAGTGAAATAACTTCCTCTTTTTTCATTCCAATAAGCTCTTCAGCTAAATCATCGAAGAAAGTAGCTTGAATGGATCCAGTGTCATCTTCGACAGTGGTTGGAATCATAAGAGTGTATCTTGGCTCGTCAAATACATGTCCACAGTTGTCGCAAATATATTCGTCACTAGCTTCCTCAACACTCGCATTACAGTTAGGGCATTTCACAAGAATTGTTCTTTCAGTGCCCACTTCTTTGATTGTTGCGGTTATATGAACATTAGTGTCATCTTCCAATAAGGATTCTATTGATTTTGGAGCAAATATTGTTTCCATTAATTCATCAAATGAAGGTAATCTCTCTAGTTCACTTTCACTTGGTTTTAGAATGGTAGTTCCTCCAGATACATTAGCATCTATACGATTGGTTCTGTCATTGTATCTGAAACGAGGGTTTTGTAATTTGATTGCTTGTCCTAATTCAAATTCTTTATCAGCGTCATCATTCCAAAGCACAACAAGAATGGATCCAGTATCATCAGCGATTTCTACATTTCTTACTTTTCCTTCACCGTCATCTCTTTCGAATGTACGTGGCTCAAATACTTCAATGACCCTACCGATGATTATTTTATCGGATTCGTCTTCTTCAGCATCTTCAATACTGATGTAGTCATAAAGTGCTTTTTCTAATGTTTCTAATTTTGGAATAAACATTGCAGAGGCTTCTTCTTCAGATAATCTGATAATTCTTGATCCTCCACCAATATTTAAGTCAACATTATAATATCCTAATCTGGTTCTAGCATTTTCAATTCTGTATGCCTCACCGACGCTATAATCTCCTTTAGCTTTATCATTCCAGAAAGATAATCTTACTTTACCTGACTCATCGGCCAACATTGCTGAACGAACTTGGCCCACTTCACCATCATCTCTTTGGAATTCTCTAATATCCTCTAAGGACAATATTCTTCCAATAACATCGATTTCCACACCTTCATCATCCATCATCTCAACTTCCCCGATTGGAGTTGGGTGAAGGTCTGCCCTTAAAGAATCCAATTCGTCTAGTTGCTCAATAGGCAAGTTTTGAGGATTGATTGTTATTTGTGTATTGAAATTTGTGTTCATTGAATATTGACTTTGAGTGTATTCATCAAAGCGGACATCTCCTCCAATAATTTTAACAATGTCCCCCTTATTTAAAGGCAATGATGTGTCATTTCCCCAGACAGTCACTCTGATTTCACCTGTGGAATCTCTAACGTCAAAGTTTCTTAATTTTCCTTCGGTGTTATCAGTTTTTCTTCTGAAAATCTTAATATCTTGAAGTCTGGAAACAATTCCAATGATTGAAACATCTTTTTGTTCCCTCAAATCAGCGATTGGGGAGAACTCTTGAACGATTTCAGGAACGTCATAATCGCCTTTTACAATTCTGCCATCCCAGTGGGTTAATGTTATTTCATTTTCACCGTCACGGTTTGGTCTTTCACGTGCTTGAGCTTGAAGAATTTTAACTGTATCTCCATCTTCAAGTCCTAAATCACTGATCAACTCTGTGTTTTTATTCCATAAGGTATAAGAGATTTGTCCTGAACCGTCTTGGAGTTCAAGGGATGCAACCTGACCTTCTTTTCCATTCTTTTCATAGGTTCTGATTGTTGGAATTCTAACGATTCTAGCAATGAGATTGACTTTAGTGTCAGGCAATATATCTGCAATATTTGTAATGTTTTCTTCATAAACAGGGAATTTTGAAGGGTCTTCATCTAAATGCACAACAGTTGATCTTGGTCTTAAGTTGGCTTCCAAACCTGTGTATCCTTCTTTAATATCAACATCTTTAATCTGAATGATGTTTCCTTCATTAACATTCTTAAGAAGTTTTATGTTTTGAGTCCAGAAGACAGCCCTTATTTCACCGGTGTTATCCTTTAGCTCAACATTGCATACTTCTCCACTTTGACCTTTACGTGTTTTGAATGATCTTGGATTTGAAATTGAAACGACTCTTCCAGCAATGGTTGCTCCTCTACTTCCTTTTTCAAGTTCACTGATAGTTTTAAAATCAAAATCAGGACTATCAGTTATAGCTTCAGGTTCTTCAGTTACGAATTCTCCAACGACCATGTCCGCTAAACTATCATCTGTCATGAAAGGATTTTCAGATTCTTGTTGTCTGAATTTTTCCATTCTTTCCAAGAATTCCTCTTGGGAAATTTGGTCCCTAACTTTATCGTATTTTTCTTGAATTTCCGGAGCCATTCTAGAATCATCATTAATTTCTTCAGCATTATCTTCCTGTGAAGATTCAGGTTTATCAAAAATAGATGTGTCTATACCAACGTGATTTTGAACTACCATCTGTGCGGCACCAAAATCGTCAATGAAATCAACTTCATCATTTGCGGATTTCATTTTTTCTATTTCATCTAAAAACTCTTCTTCAGAAAGTTTATCTTTGACTTTTTCGTATAGTTGTAAAATTTCTTCTTGCATACCAAACCCCTCATAGAAAAGTTAATTATAATTTTATCATCAAAGTGTATATAAAGTATTAGAGAGAGCATTTGAAAAGTAATCTCAATACCTATTATAAAAAAATTTTAATATAAATATTGTCAAACTGCACACTTATGAAAATGCACAAAAATTAATATGCATTAGGATTTTTCTTCAATGCGGTTTTAATCATGATAGCTAAGTCCAAACCCATGTGCCAGTTTTCTACGTACTCAATATCATATTCTATACGTTTTTTAATTGAAGTGTCACCACGGCATCCATGAATTTGTGCCCAACCAGTCAAACCAGGTTTCACTTGGTGTTTAACCATATATTTAGGAATTGTTTCCTTGAATTGCTCTACAAAATATGGTCTTTCAGGCCTTGGACCGACAACACTCATGTCTCCTTTTAAAACATTGAAAAACTGAGGCAATTCATCAATACTGGTTCTTCTGATTAAATCCCCCACCCTTGTCTTTCTTGGATCGTCTTTTGTTGTCCATTCAGACTTCTCCTCACTAGGGTCTTGTACTTTCATACTACGGAATTTATACATCATGAATGTCTTACCATTATACCCCATTCTTTCCTGTTTAAAGATAATTGGACCTCTAGATGTCAATTTAATAGCAATAGCAGTGACAAGCATTATTGGTGATGTGATAATAATTGCTATAATCGCTATTATGTAATCAGAGGCATATTTTAAGAATTTATTAAATTCATCGTCAAGCGGTACATAACGAATATTGATAATAGGAATATCCTCAATCATGTCAACTGACGGTTGTGCCGGGAAATACCTAATATAGTCAGGTATGATTTCCGCTTTGATTCCTACCTTCTCACAGCTTTCTACTAATTCATTAATCTTATAATAGTATTTTAGTGGAATAGCTAAAACTACCCTATCATACCTATTTTTTTCAAGAATCTTATCTATATCCTTAAAAGACGCTATAATCCTGCTTCCTTCCATTTCCAATCCAACATGGTCAGATCTTCCCACAAATCCGCTGACAACAAAACCAAGATATGGATTGTCACGAATTCTGCGGGCGAATGTGAATGCCAAATCGTTATCTCCAACAATGAGAATATGCTTTAAGTTTCTATTATTCTTTCTCATTTTCATTAATGTGCTTCTTATGGAAAATCTTTCAATGATTCCTAAGAATGTGGCAATTACCGCTAGGAGAAAGAGCATTATCCTTGAAAAATTTGGTTGGTTGATAATAAATAAAATTGAAACCAATACAAAGAATGCAATGATATTTACCTTGATAATTTGAGTAGCTTCTGAAAATATATTTTTATAAGTTCTGCGTGGCTTATACAAACCAAATGCAAAATATAAAATCAAATAAACTGGAATGACAGCTAAAACTAAGAATAACAGATAACTTTGAAACCCTAAATGTCCTCCAAGAGGCCCGAATAAAGTGGTTTTAAATCTTAGCCATAGGGAACATAATAATGAGATGCTAATAACAAAAACATCTATTAAAACCAATAATATATTCAATGCTTTCTGATTTTCTTTTATCATGATAACTACCAAAAAATCCAGTATTACTATTATATATTATATTGTAGTTATTTAACTTTTTTTAAACAAATTCAAGAAAAGCTTTAATAAACATAAAAGGGCAATCCCAATATACACAACAATGTTCACGATGAAATTTGACTCCTTAGCATGGTGTTTATTATAATAAATATACATTGCACGATAAAATTCATATATTAACTTAGATTTCTGTTTCTTACTGCTTGCGCCCTTAAGGTGAGTTATTTTGGATTCGCCATAATAGACTATCTTCCATCCGGCCTTTTTAATACGGTAACACAGGTCAATGTCCTCTCCATACATGAAAAAAGTCTCATCAAGCAATCCTGCCTCATCCAACGCATCCTTTCGCATGAACATGAATGCCCCAGTCAAGCAATCAATCTCATAAATCTCATCGTCAGGCAGGTCTGTCAGGTTGTAATCGTCATCCTTGCTGTTGGTTGGAATGTGGAATAGCCTAAAAAATGAGTTTTTAACATTTGGAAAACTTCTTTTGCATGCCTTGTCAAGATCACCGTTTTCCAAAACAACCCTGCAGCCGCATGCTCCGACATCAGTGTGCCTTTCCATGTAGTCATGAATGTTTTCCAATGTATTTTCCCAGACAATTGTGTCTGAATTCAACAATAGCTGGTATTTTCCGGTTGCCAACCTTAGTGCCTGATTGTTTCCAGCGGCAAAACCGTTGTTTTCAGCTGAAGCTATGAATTTGACCTTATCTCCAAAATAATCTTGCAATCTGGATAAACTGTCGTCACTGGATGCATTATCCACCACATAAATCTCATATGAAAATGGATAATCATATTCCAGAATGGAATCGATGGTATTTTTTGTTAATTCAAATGTTTGATAATTTACAATTACAACAGAAAGGTCCATGAAACTCACTAAGTTATTTTTTTAAAAATTTAAGAGTGTTTATAATTAATTTGTATTCGATTTTAAAATAATTTTTTGTATTTTTGGTTTGGAATCCGACCTTGTCGATTTTGCCTCTTGTTGACAGCCCTTCCTTAACTCCGCCAAGATAAGTTGAACCAAACCCTTTTTTTACAAAGAACACATATTTTATGAAAAATCCTAAAAATAAAAATATAAAATTCACAATCTTCAAAGGTATCGGCAAATTCTTGTAAACAACCCAAACGTTATTACGGGCAGCCAATTTAACCTTGAATTCATTATATCTGCTTCCGCTTGTTGCACTTCCAATATGGTAAACAATAGCTTCGGGACACAGCAAATTCTTATAGCCATAGATTCTTGAGCGTATCGCCAAGTCAACGTCTTCCATATAAGCGAAAAAGTTATCGTCAAAAGCTCCAATCTCATCAAGTATTGATTTTTTATACATTGCCGCACCTGCACAGGCTGAAAATATCTCATTTACCTCCACATACTCGTTTGAATTGTGGTTTTCACCTGTCTTTTTAGTCCAGGCAAGCAAGTTGTACTCATCCCCAACATCGTCAATCAGTTCCTTATTGTCATATTGAAGCATTTTGGCTTGAACTGAAAAAATATTGTCATCTGAAGATATCAAATCGACCAACGCTTTAATTGAGCCTTTTTTTATTTCAGTGTCGTTGTTTAAAGAGAAGATATACTCGTTTTTTGCCTTTCTGATTCCCTGGTTGACAGCCGGTGAAAATCCTAGGTTTTCTGTGTTTTCAATTAATACGACCGGAAAATTGAAGCTGCCATTTTTGATGTAATCCCTGCTTCCATCAGTTGACCCGTTGTCAACTATTATGACTTCACCTATGAGTTGCGAATCATTATTTAAGGATTCGAAAAATGTCTTCAGGAATCTTTCCCCGTTGTAATTTGGCGTAACGACTGAAACTTTCATATTAATCAATTGAATTTTTTAATTTCATCCACATTTTATAATACCTTTTTGGATTCAGCAAGAATAACTTTATTTTCAATTTGAATTTGGAATCCCCTTCATATTTTGACAATTTGGTCAGAAGGTCCAAATCCTTCATTTTACCCATCACTTCATCAAAGTCGTATCCGTTGCTGAAAAAGAAATTCATGTTTCCAAAAATTGCCTTTGGAATTCTGGATGTTACTATTAGATTAGCAAGTTCAGGTTTATTATTCTTATTATAGAAATCGGCCAAATCTTCAAAGATTTTTATAACACCGAAACGCCTGTATTCAGTTGTTTTAATGGCAGATCCGGAGTGTTGAACATAGTAATATGTTATTTCATTATTAATTACGATTTCACGTCCATGAAACAATGCCCTATGGGCAAATTCAGTGTCTTCACCGTAAACAACACCCGGAGTGAATCTGATGTTATTATCCTTAATTATACTTGATTTATACATTAATTGGAAGAAATTGAATGTTATCTGCATGTTTAATTCTTTTTTGATGAAATCTTCCGTTGAGATGACCTCTTCAGAGTATGAATCCAATTGAGTCAGCTTGTCTCCATCCTTCTTGACATATAAAGTCAAGCTAAAATCGCTTTTCCCATTGTATAATGTTGATAAATGATTTGGAGTCACATAGTCATCGGCATCAATGAAAACCAGATATTCCCCTTCGGATGCATCGATTCCCACGTTTCTTGCAACGCTGACTCCAGAATTTTCCTGATGAATAACCTTATTTGGCACTGATGCATTTTCAAGGGTGCTTCTTATTATTCCCAAGCTGTTGTCGGTTGATCCGTCATCAATGACAATTATCTCATACCCATCAAAATCCTGATTAATTATTGAATTTAAAGTATTGCCTATATATTCTGATGCATTATAAACTGGAACAATAACACTAACATCAATATTATTCATAATCCCACCATTATTTTAAAAGAAAATCAACAACCCTCTTAGATGATTGACCATCTATTTCATCAAATTGTGTCTTGACAAATCCTGAAATTTTACTTTTATCAAAATCAGCATTCACAATGAGATCAATCAGCTCATCTGAAGTATAAACTATTGGACCTGGAACAGTGGTTTTGAAATCATAATAAAATCCACGTTCATTAGCCAAATAACTATCCAAATCATAAGTGAAAAATATAATTGGCCTGTTTAAAATTGCATATTCAATCATAATAGATGAATAATCAGTAATCAAAATGTCACTAATCAGCATCAGTTCCTGTTCGCTTTCAAAGTCACTGACATCAACATACTGTCCCCTTGAAGATATGTCATCCTGATAAAAATTTTTAATCTTTGGATGCAATCTTAAAGCCAACACGTACTCATCGGAAAAAACCTCATTAAATTTGTTCAGGTTCAAATAATCGAATACATTGTTGAATTTGGACTCGTCACGAAAAGTGGGTGCATAGAGAATTATTTTCTTATCCTGGGAAATGTTATACCTTTTCAAGAATCCCTCTTTTATCTTATCCAAATCATGATTTTCAAAATAATAATCCATACGTGGAAGTCCCAGTGCCTTGATTTTAGATTCAGGCATCTGGAATGCCTCGCTATAATACCCTTTAATTTTGTCTGAAGTCACAATAAGATAATCTGTGTTTTCTGAGATTTTTTTAAGGATATCCCTGCTTTCAATATCCACGGATCCTCCGAATTTTTTAGAAGCTCCTGGAGCGTGCCACAGCTGAACGATTGTATTTTCATCCTTAAAGTTCATGAATGCCAATGGAAAAAAGTTATCATTTAAAAAAATATATTTGGAACCGGCCAATTTCTTGAAACTTCCAAAGGATAGCTTATCCTTGTAAAAAAAATGGAATTTGTAGTCTCCTCTTTTCTCAAATTCCTTTTTGATATAATCCAAATTTCCCTTAAATGACTCTCTTGAATCAATAATAAAGGAAACGGATTTTTCATCTATTTTGGTGTGTTTGAATAGGTTAAATAATATTCCATACACCTTATGTTTAAAATATGACATCTTATCTAATGGAAAAATGCTAACATTCCAGGAATAGCTTCGATTATTGCTTGAAGACCTAAGATGAAAATCGCAAGCCCTCCAATGAAGTTGATGTACCTAGCGTATTTCATTGCAACTTTTGTTCCGAATGTACCTATAGCCAACCAGCAAACAACTGCAATTAAACTTAAGATAGCCAGTCCTAAAGGATTAACATGAGCTGCAACACCTTGAGCTGCCAAGATTAAGTTTTCTATGTTTCCAAAAACGATTAATGCTAAAAATGGTCTTATTTCCTGCATACTATTGTCCCCTAATAGATGTATACATTGCTTGAGCACCTAAAATGAGAATAGCTACCCCACCAATAAAATCAATGAAATCAACATAATCAATAAGAAGTTGAGTTCCAAAAGTTCCAATGATTAACCATAATGAAACACAAATAATACTCGCAATTGCTAATTTAATAGGATTTACACCTGCTACAACACCTTGAGAGGATAAAACCAAGTTTTCAATATTCCCAAAAATAATCAATCCCACAAAAGGCAAATATTGTCCCAACATCCAAATCACCATTTCCCTAAAAAAATTAAATTTTTTAACAATAATAATTATTAACTAATTATAATATATAAAACTATCTTAATAATTTATTTGGCTCTGTCAAAAAGTTAGTTGATTTTTTCGATTTTCAATCCAATTATTTATTC
>R25__coassemble_220_pt1 | contig 37023 bp, 40 predicted proteins | sample R25__metabat2_low_PE_004 | metagenome-assembled genome bin R25
ATATATACTACAAAAATACAATTTTATGTTGATTTATTCATATAACAAAAATCACATCCCGATTTAGAAAAAAATTATGATAATAAATGAATGATTACATGATGATAAAAAAAAATAATTATTGAAAAAGATTGAAATGAAATTTTTTTTAATTTTAACTATTAAACAATAACTATTCGAAATATTCGAAAAGATTATCCTTAATTTCATAAAATAAAGTATCCTTATTATGAAACATATAATATCAACAAAATTAAGTTTTAATAACTTTTAGTAAATTTAATAGAAAAGTTTATATACTAACAAAAAGTAACTAATACATAATTATGAAAATTCATCAATAAGGAGCGTGAAAAATATGGTAGATTCTGAAACCATTGAAACTAAAATTTCTGATAAAAAAGAAGAATTTGATGAAAAAATAGACGAAGGAAAAGACAAATTCGAAGAGAAAAAAGAAAAGTACGAAGAGAAAAAGGAAAAAGGCAAAAATATTGCTGACAATGTTATTTCCGATCTCTACAAAAGTATCGACGAATTCAAAGACAACATCAAAAACATGCAAAAAGCTGCAGATCAAAAATACAGCGATTACAAAAAATCAACCATTAAAACTTTAGATGTTGACTTGATTGAGACCAAAGACATCTACTACGTAAAAGCAGCAGTGCCTGGTGTAGAAAAAGAAGACGTATTAATTGAAGCTGGTGACAACGACTTAACCATTGAAACCACTTTCAAACCATACATTGAAGAATTTGCAGAAGATGAAACTGCTGAAGTTATTTCTTCCTCCATTAAATCCGGCAGATGCGTAAAAACAATCAGATTCGAAACCAGTCTTGACCTAGAAAACATCACTGCAAAATTCGCAAACGGAATAGTATTAGTTACCATTCCTAAATTGATCATACCAAAACACAAAATTAATGTAGAATAAAAATTCTACATTTTTCTCTCTTTTTTTAAAAAAAATTAATATCTAACTTTACCGATGTGTCTTGTTGCACCTGGATCTTCACCATTGAAATGTGCTAGATAATATACAAACCATTCAAGAGGAACCACCAATACGAATGGAGATAAGAGATTATCCACATCAGCATAGTCTTTCAATTCATAAATGATTGATTTCAATTCCAGATTTTCAGAAAAGTCAATTGCCTTATCAGTAATTTCATCTGATTCAAACCCTGATTTTAAAATAATAATCGGAACATCCTTTTCTGCCCTTTCAATCAAACCATGTCTGAATTCAGCAGAATATTCAGGACAAGCATGCTTGATTGCACCTTCCATGAGCATGGTCATTGCCAACTTGTAAGCAAGACCGAAGTTAGGGCCGCTTCCTAAGCAGTAGAAAATGTCCTCTTTTTTAAAGTTCTCTGCAAGAAGCCTGTTGTCAAATTCAGTGGTTTTTAATAGCTCTTCAATAATGTCAGGCAGTTCAGACAATTGCTTCAATAAGTTGTCCTTTCCTTCATAATCTGAAGCTGCAAATAATATCTGATATAAGCTTGCAAGTTGAGTGATGTATGTTTTGGTTCCTAAAATAGCTGTTTCTGTTTCACATCTTGTAACAATTGGAGTTTTAGCTTCTTTAATCATTGAACTTTCAGGTTCATTTGAAATGGAAACAGTGTGAATATTAAATTCGTTAGCTTTTCTAAGTGCTGCAAGAGTATCTGCAGTTTCACCGGATTGTGAGGTGAAAATTGCGATTGAATTTTCATTTTCAACCAATTTCTTGTTGTAGTAGAATTCATAACCTGCATAGACTTCAATGTCTATATTAGTACTGGACATCCTAATTGCATCCCTAACACTGTAACAGGTTGAAATAGAACTTCCACAACCTACCAAATAAACTTTAGAAACATCTGAGACTAATTTTGACACTTCATCCATAGTGGCTTTTTCACTTTCAAAAGTTTTTCTTAATGAATCCGGTTGCTCCATCATTTCATCATACATTTTGTACTTCATAAGCTTAAACTCCTTAAAATTAAATATTATAATTTATATATTGTTAATTAATATATAAAAAGGTTTTTTAAATAATGATTAAAATGAATGAGGATTTAACATTAATTGGAATGGAAAAAGGTAGACAATACGAGACAATCATTTCCACCAAAAATGAAGATGGCAGTAAAAATGCCGCACCAATTGGCGTGATTTATGCAGGCAATGACAAGATAATCATCAGAATTTTTAAGGGAAGTCACACCTTGGACAACATCATTCGTGAAAAAGAGTTTATAGTCAATATCACCCATGATCCCGAGCTTTACACCATATCAACCCTTGGAAACCTACCACAAGATTACTTTGAAGATGACGGTTCAATAAAATGCATGAAGGCATTTTTCAAATGCGAGGTAATCCGCTTAACTGAAGCAGTCAAGCAAAGCGACCCCATTAAAAAGAAGGATGAAGCTATTGTCATAAAAGCAAAAGTTACTGATATGACCGTGAAAGAGGATGTTCATGCATTGAACAGAGGATTCGGATATGTCATTGAAACATTGGCCAATTACACCCGCTTTGACATAGTTGGCGATGATCAAAAAGAAGAATACATAAAAAAATTTAAAGAAGCAAATAGAGTTGTCCTCAAAGTCGGAACTAAAGAAGATATAAAATCCATGCAAATAATAAAAAAAGAATTGATGAAAAAAGGGTACGAACCCTAATTTCTTATAACATCCATAAATTCAAAACTGTCGCCGTCAAACAGTCCCTTATCTGAAATCTTGATTGATGGAATGACCAATAACGCCATGAACGCCATTGTCATGAATGGCGCTTCAAGCTGACAACCCAATGCCTTAACCATCTCATGCAAATCGCCCAGCTTTTCAGCAACTTCATATGCATCCTCATTTGACATGAGCCCCGCAATAGGAAGAGGCAGTGAATCTTCAAAGTCAACACTGTAAATGGCAATTCCACCCTTATTTTCAATTACCTTATTGACTGCTTTCGCCATCCTGTCCGAATTATATCCAACAACGATTATGTTATGTGAATCGTGAGCAATTGATGAAGCAATGGCTCCCTTTTTCATTCCAAATCCTTTGATGAATCCATTTGCAACAGTATTTCCACCATAACGTTCAACTACCGCGATCTTTAAGACGTCCTGGAGAATATCAGTTTGAACCACACCATCCTTAACAGGGAGTTTTGCAGTGGTCTTTTTGGTCAGCAAATCACCGTCAGTGCACTCGATTACATTGACTTCGCATTCATCGCCATCATAATATATCTCAAAATCCTCAGGTGTTTTTTTAGACACGTTCATTGTATTTTTAGATTCAAATTCAGGGACATCAAATAAAACATTTTCACCGTCGAAGACACATTCCCCACCGACATATGTTGCAAGGATATTGCAGTCGTGAATGCTGTCAACTATTACATAGTCCGCCTGAGCACCCTCGACAATGGCTCCGCAGTTTAAATTATAATGGTATCCCGGATTGATTGTCACCATATGAATGGCTTTTAAAATGTCTATTCCTAAACTAACTGCTTTTTTAACGGAAGCATTCAGATGGCCTTTAATCAAATCATTTGGATGTTTATCATCACTGACTATGAAATCAAACAGTGGGGAGTAAATCTTATTTTCAAAAATATCCCTGAACAGGAGATTCAATGCCCCCTCATATTCAAGTGCTCGACGACCATCATCTATATTGAAAAGACCTTCCATATCCATGGCAGATGAACCGTCACGGACCATAATTTTCATACCTTTTACCTTTTTCTCAAGAGCTTCGAGAATATTGCTGCATTCGTGGTCAGTGGATATACCTTGAGCAAGATATTTATCCAAATCTTCGCGTGAAACCAATGGTGCATGACCGTCAATCGGCTTTCCGTATTTTTTTGCTAGGTCCAGTTTCCTAATTACTTCCTCATCACCATTTATAACGCCAGGATAATTCATCATCTCTCCCAACGCCACGATTTCATCCTTTTGAAGCAAATATTCAATATCATCCGGACCCAATGTTGCTCCTGAAGTCTCAAATGGTGTGGCAGGCACACATGAAGGTGCTGCGAAATAGAAATTGAAAGGAACCTTGTTTGCATTGTCAATCATTGCCTCAATTCCTTCAATCCCCAATACATTACCTATTTCATGAGGGTCGCAAACAACAGCAGTGGTACCATGGCGAACGGCAATTTTGGCAAACTGTGCCGGTGTAATCATACTGCTTTCAATGTGAATATGTGAATCAATGAATCCAGGAATCATAAGTCCCTTAACATCCAAAGTGGAATTTTCATTAATGGTAATTGGAGTGACTTTCTTATACAATCCATTTTCTATAGTGATTCTTGCCGGATAAATGGTGTCTGTCACCACATCAAGAATAAAAGCAGTAAATGACATCTAATCATCCTCATTTAAAGCATTGTAGAGAAGCGGTAAGAATGTACCGATATCTGTAACGATACCTACCACTTGAGCGCTTCCCCTATCGGATAATTTGGTTACAGTTGATGGGTTGATATCTACACAAATACTTTTAACTCTTGAAGGGAGCAAGTTACCAGTTGCAATTGAATGAAGCATAGTGGCAATCATGATAACCATGTCAACCTCTTGAGCGTAGTGTCTCATCAATTTTTGCGCTTCCACAGTGTCTGTAATGACATCAGGCAAAGGGCCGTCGTCACGAATTGATCCTGCTAGAACAAATGGAACATCGTTTTTGACACACTCATACATGATACCTCCGGTCAAAGTACCGTCTTCAACCGCCTTTTTAATGGAACCTGAACTGTTGATTCTGTTGATTGCCCTCATGTGGTGTGTGTGGCCGTGAGCTACAATCTTACCTGTTTCAACCTCAATACCCAATGAAGTTCCGAACAGGTTTGATTCAATGTCGTGGGTGGCCAATGCATTACCTGCCATGATGACATCAATGTAACCCTCCTTGACAAGTTGCGCCAAGTATTTACCTGAACCGGTGTGGACAATAGCTGGTCCTCCGACAATACCTATTTTTCCACCTTTAGCCTTGATTTCCTTCATCTCATCAGCAATACCATTGATGAGATTCATTAAAGGCTTTTCAGATGAAACCTCACTGTTCATGAACTCAAACACTTGCTGCTCATCACGTGACCTTTGAGGAGGTGTTACCCTGACACCGTCAAGGCCCACAACGATCTTATCGCCTGCCTTAACGTCAGAGATAGGCTTTACAAAGGCCCTTTTGGCATCTTCATCAACAACTACCAAACAGTCCATTTCAATTTCTTCAACTGGTATCCAGTTCCCACCGTAAAAAATATGGGTGACGTGATTGGATGATGAATAAAAACCTTCAGGAGCAACCTTATCCTTGGTTGATGCAACAAGATTTACCTCTTTAATTTCATCAATAGCTGCACCAAGCACTGACAATTCATCCAAAATTGATTCTAACAATTCGGGAGAATCAGCAGAAACTTCGATTTTAGCGTGACTTATGTCTGATTTTTTACGTCCAACATCGATTTCTAAAATATCAAATTCTCCGCCTTTATCCATAATAATACCCATTGTTTTGGTTAAGGTCAATGAGTCAATAATATGGCCTGAAAGCTCAATAGTTCGTTTATTCATAACAATATGCTCCATTTTTAGTTAATATTATAACTATATTTTCGGTGATATTTAATGGTATTGTTATGGTTAAAAAAGAGAAAAAAATATAAAAATAGATTTATAAATAGAATTAATTTAAAAATTGCTTTCCCTTATCTTATTATTTCCTCAAGCAGTTGATTATATTTCATAAAATTATCCCCATATTTGTCATAAACATATGGAACAACAATAGAAACAACTTTGCCATCTGCAATATAAACGAATTCCACATTCTTGTTTAGGTCCATTTTATAGAATCCATCTTTGCCAGCTATATTTTGTTGTTGATATCCTTTTTTAATTAAATTATTATTTATTATTGAATCCTCAACTACTTTATTATCCACTGCAATATCAACGGTATCTCCAATCTCAGTATTTTTATAAACCATATTCGCATATGTTTCATCAATGTCCGCCTTTACAGGATTATCAACATCAAATCCATCAGGCAAATGGAAATTAACCCCATTAACAGTAACATCATTTCCTCCACCAAATATCCACCAAGCACTGACACATGATACAGATGCAATAACTATAACAGACATCATAATGATGAAAATAATCTTTTTATTCATTATCCCACCTTAAAAAAGTAAATTAAGTAAGCAATTGCTCACTTATTTAAATTCAACACTATTTATCGCTTCTTTGATATTAACATCAGAACTCTGAACAATTAATACTTGTGTGTCATCTTCTGAGGATACCAAGTATCCATGATCAGTAGTACCCTCATAAATCCAAGTAGGAATGCCCTCTTCAACTGAAACTGTGTTATTTTCTTTTATTAAATTTAAAGCAAAATCAGTGGTGTTATTATTCCCATTTGTATGAGTAGTATTCAAATAGTCCAAATAAGCAAAAAGTGATCCGTCTGGATTTGGAATTGCATATATAGTATGATTTACACTAATTCCACTTGCTGTTCAGCAATTTCACCATTTTGAGCATCAGGCACATCCATTTTGAATTGACCAAAATCATGAGATACAAAATCTTGTGCAGACACGCCAGCAACGGTAAAAACTGCTATTAAGACGATTAAAAAAGCGAATATTTTTTTATTCATATCTTTTCCTCCATACTTTTTTACAAAATCAAAAATTTTGTAATAATAAGTTTATTAAACACATAATATAAACATTGCTATTAGCATGCTAATATCATATACATATCTATTAAATAGCCAAAACTAAATTCTTAATCATGAGTAAAAAGGACGATATGAGTATTGTATCTCTACTAGCACGTTCCAAAAAAAGAATTAAAGTGCTAAAATCACTGGAAAAAGAAGATAAAATTCCCTCAAAAATCAGCAAAGACATTAACGATAACAGCAACCATGTTTCCAAATACCTAAAAACACTTAAGGACGCAGAGCTGGTTGAATGTCTAAATGAAGATGACAAGAGATACAGATTTTACAGCATCACAGAAAAAGGCAAATATTATCTTAATAAGGTAGAAAAAGATTATAACGACTAATTTAAAAAAAATAAAAAAAGAGATAGACTCATTGTTATGAGTCTAAAGTCCGAAGAACAGGTAGATTATAAATACAATAACCATCAACCAGATAGCCCAACCTAACTCTTTTGCTTTTCCACTAGCTAAGCTTGCAACTGCGTAAACTACGAATCCCCAAGCGATACCTAATGAAATGGAGTAGGTTAAAAGCATCATAACAATGGTCATGAATACTGAAGATGCAACAATTAAGTTATCCCATTCAACTTCTTTTAATTGTCCGATCATCAAGATACCGACAATAACTAATGCTGCACAAGTAACAGGAGAAGTGAATAATCCTAATACTAATGGAGCGAAGAATATTGATAAAATAAATAGGATACCAGTGATTACAGCGGTTAATCCAGTTTTACCACCTAAACCGATACCGGTTGCACTTTCAACGAATGCAGTTACTGTACTTGTACCGAATATTGCACCGACAATACCCCCGACAGCGTCAGCCAAGAATGCATTTTCAATACCGACAGCCTGACCGTCTTCATCCATAAATCCACATTGTCTACCTAAAGCCATTAAAGTTCCTGTTGTATCGAAGAATGTTACGAATACAAGTGAGAACAGCATCATGATCAAGTTTGGAATGTTATTGAATAATGATCCGAATCCTTTGAAACATGCAGCGAATAATGACAAGTCGAAACTAGTGGTAATGAATTGTGCAGGAACGGTAGGCATTAACATGTCTCCAGTTCCGAATCCAACTGCAGTGAATATTACACCTATGATAGCGGTGATAACCAATCCAAGGAACACTGCTGCAGGCACTTTTTTCACATATAAGACCAAGGTAATGATGATACCAAGCAATGCGAGAAATGCTGGAGCGTATGTGAGTGCTCCCATGGTAACGAAAGTAGAAGGATCAGATACAATAATTCCTGCACCTTTAAGACCTAAAAATGCCAAGAAACAACCGATAGCTGCACCGATACCTAATTTCAAATCAAGAGGAATAGCATTCAGGATAGCTTCCCTTAATCCTGAAATTGTAATAATTAAAAAGATTACACTTGAGAGCAATACAGCTGAAAGAGCAGTTTCAATACTGTTTCCCATTCCCAAAATGATGGTGTATGTAAACAGTGCGTTCAGTCCCATACCTGGAGCTAATCCGACTGGATATTTAGCAACTAGCCCCATGATTATACAAGCAACACCAGAAGCAACTGCTGTTGCGAAAAATACTCCTGTAACAGGCAATCCACCATCACCCAATATGACTGGGTTTACACCTAAAATGTAAGCCATAGCAAGGAATGTTGTGATACCTGCAAGGATTTCAGTTTTAAAATCAGTTCCATTTTCCTTAAATTTAAAAAAATTGTCCAACATATAACACCTCTTACGAAATAATAAATTTCGTTAGATAGTACCATATTTGTATAATATAACTATTAAATTTGTCTAAATTCCATTTAAAATAAAAGAATATTACCTTACAAAACGAGCCGAGAATTAATGAAAAAAGAAACAAAATATACAAAAATTAATAAATAAACTACAAAACAGTCATGAAATTCATTAATAAATGTAAAATAAGTAAAACATCAATACACAATTTCCGATATTGGCATATTGGAAAATAATCCAAGCCCAGACAAGATTATTTCCATATGGAAAAAATGGCAATAAAATACAAAATGGTAAAGAATCTAGTTATTCTTTATCATCATCATTATTGAGGTCTAGAATGTCTTTAACCATATATGCACCTACAAATGCTTGTGTCAATCCTTTATAGGCAATTCTTTCAATAGGGTTTAAAGTCCATACTTTCTTATCATCAGTCATGATTTTACCTCAAATAATTATTTAAAATAAGTTATATATAAATCTAAGCATTTTAAAATTAGTTTAACCTAAAAAAAGTCATAAAATTTAGTTAAACCTAAATCAAATGAAAAAAGAATAGAATGAACGGATATGAATTGACAGGAATACTATTTGTAAAAAAAGAATAGTTCGTCGAAAATAAAATTAATTGATTGAAATGAAACAATATTTCAGCAAAAACAATCAAAAAACACATTATTTAAATTGAAGTTTAACAATTATTCAATCAATGTTAAGAAATCATAAATTATTTTGGCAGCAACGACTGCAGTATGGTCTCCCAACCTATCGCTAGCGGTTTCAACAACATCAAAACCAACGACATTTTTATGACATAATGTCTCAAGGATTGTTTCAATTTCGGATATGAACAAGCCCCCAGGAGTAGGATTTCCAACGCTTGGAGCAATAGCTGGGTCTATTACATCCATATCAATTGAGATATAAATCGGACCGTCAATGTTTGTCAAATAATACTCAATCGCATCCATATGCTTGTGGACATCCTTATTCTTGAATGTCTGAATGTTATAGGTTGACTTTACGAATTCCTCCTCATCAGCGGATGATGACCTTATTCCAATTTGAACAAGATTCACACCAGCCTCATGAGCCCTCCTCATGACTGCGGCGTGAGAGTATTTCTCACCGATGAATTCGAATGCAAGATCCCTATGAGCATCCAAATGAATGACCGTTAACTTTTCATGTCTTTTTGATAATGCTTCAATAGCTCCGATTGAAGCGGAATGCTCACCACCAATTATTATTGGCCTAAGATTCATATCAAGCAATTCATTAACTGTGTCTTCGATTATGCCACATGTTTTTTCACAGTTTCCAGGAACAACATTGACATCGCCAAAGTCATAAAAAATAGTGTTCAATTCTTTATTAAAAACAGTATTGTATTTTTCAAACCCAAATGATGCCTCTCGAACAACAATTGGTCCTAAACGTGAACCGGAATGATAAGAAGTAGTGCTGTCAAATGGAACTCCGATTATCCCAAATGAATTTTCAATTATTTCATCATTTTCATGAGAAAATGCAAATTTCCATGGTTCATAAGTATTTAAAAGCATAATTAATCTAAAAAAAAAGGAAAATAAAAAAAGAGAACTTATGATCCTCTAGTTCTCATTATTTTCATATTTCCCATTGCAACAATGTATTCAACTTCTCTACCTTCAGTGATTTCATCTTTTAAGTCTTCAGGCATTGGTAAGTCGATGGTGTCATAGTTTTCCATGTCCATGATTTGTACATTGTCACCTTGGATGGAGATAACTTGTCCTAATCTTTTGTCGATAATAGGAATATCTACTTTGTTATCTACAGGTTTAACTAAACTTCTTTTTTGATTATCGAATACACCAACTGCTTCGATTCTTGCTTTAGCAGCTCCGTGTTTACCAGGAGATGAAGTGGTGTAACTGATAATTTTACAAGCTTCTCCTCCTAAAACGATATATTTTCCAACTTTTAATGTTTTAATTTCTACAACTTTTGTTGACATTAATTTTCCTCCATTTTAATAAAAACCGGTTTTTAATCATATAATAAGGAATATTATAGATTAATATAAACTATCTTTTCCATTTTATATAAAGTATTCGTTTAGAGGAAAAAGTGGAAAAAAAGAAAAAAAGAAGTTATTAATTAAACTAATGTTGCACCAGTGTTGTATGAGTAAAGCCATAATGACACGGCAGCCAAAACCAAAATGACCAGCATCCAAACAACAATGAAAATTTTCTTGCCGTCTCTTTCGCCTTTTATCAAATAGCTTTCTCCCTTCATGTCACTGGAATGATTTTTATTGTTCTTGTAAAAATCATCATTCCTCAAGTAGGAATAGAACATACGGGCCACGAAATAGAACACTACAACAAATATCAGTCCGATGTATGGAATTGAACCAAACATCGCAATAATTGAAGATACAATCAGCATTAAAAGCATGAACATACATGCAGATAGAATTAATGAAATTGGTTTATTGAAAATCATTAGGTACACCTAAATTTATTTAACATTTTATTATTTAAATAGATGATGCATTCATGAATAATTTAATTTAATATAACAACCAAATTTAAGATTAGTGATAAAATGAAAATAGCGATTGTATCCGGAAAAGATGAAGGACCTACAAAATTAAATGCATTTGACAATGCCCTAAGCAATGCAGGAATAGGGGATGTCAACCTAATAAAGGTATCCAGCATGCTTGCAGGAAATGCAGAAATTAAACAATTGCCAAAACTTAAAGCAGGAGCTATGGTGAACTGTGTCTTATCTGAAGTCACTTCAGACAATCCAGGTGATGAAATTACCGCAGTCATAGCTGCCGCCATTGGAGAGGAATTAGGTTGTGTTGTTGAAACATCCGGAATTAATGAAAACTACGAAGATTTGGTTGATGAAGCCCAAATGATGGTCAAATACATGATGAACAAACGAAATGTTGAAATCAAAGACATAATTATTGAATCATCCACAACAACCGTTGAAAACATCGCATCCGTTGTTGCATCAGTAGTTTATCTAAATGATGAAATAATTGAGTGATAATCATGAATGCTCGTGACAAACAAATAGCAACAGACTTATCTTATGAGATTATACGAGAAGTAAGTAGAGCAATTCGCCCGTATGTCGGAAAACCAGAATCTGCCGAAAAGGTGAAAATAGGTGCAGACGGTACCCCAACCTCATTAATCGACATAATTGCAGAAGAAAAGATTATAAACATCCTGAAAAATGCGCCAGTGCTTTCATACATTGTTAGTGAGGAAATTGGTGAATTGAAACTTGGTAAGGGAACAAAAAGAAGCATTGTCCTAACTCATGAATTGAGACGCCAGGATTTGGAGGAAGATGAGATTCCAAAATTCATATTTCTAATCGATCCGGTTGATGGAACAAACAATGCTATCAAGGAGATTCCGGCATTCGGAATATCAGTGGCAGTTGCAAACGTTTGTCAAGGAAGATTATCTACATTGAATGATGTTGAACTTGGATTCATAAGCAGTTTTGCAAACGGCAATTTCTTTGAGGCTGAAAAGGGAAAAGGATGCTGGCTGAATAATAAAGAGGTCAAACCGAGCGACATCATAAACATCAGCGACATGACCCTTGGAGGATTTACCAAAAGTGGAACATCACAGGCTTCCAAACTAGTAGATAACGCTCGTCGTATGCGTGTTTTAGGCAGTGTAGTTTTAGAATTGTCATACGTTGCAAGCGGAAGATATGATGCATTTCTTGATTTGAGGGGAAGCAGAATAATAGACATTGCAGCATCAAAATTGATTCTTGAGGAAGCGGGATGTATCATCACCAACAAATACGGCCAAAAGCTCAACAATCCATTAAGCATTTATGAAAAGACAATCGTGGTTGCCGCAAACAACAAGATATTGCACAAGCAGATGATTGACATCCTAAATGACAACCAGACAGATTTCATCGGAAAGGTTGGAGTCATATCAAGAATCGACCAAACAAGACCTATAATATTCTCCGCAAAGATTATCGATTACCTTTTAACCAACGGACGAGAAGTTTGCATTGAAAACAGATTGGCTCACAAATTGACAGAATTAAAGGAAAATCCTGAACTGAACAAAATAATAGAAAATACAAAAGTAGATTATCCGGAAATTGCACATCTGCTTGACGATGTAAATTTCAATATTGATTTCAAACAACTTGCTGAGCCAGTATTCGACTTTGACTGCGACATGGCAGTGATTCTTGGAGGGGATGGAACACTCCTAAGGGCTCAAGGCAAGATGAAACCTGAAATACCTATATTTGGAATAAATATGGGAACCGTTGGATTTTTAACAGAAATTGAAGCAAAACATACCTTTGAGGCATTGGATGAAATCCTTAAAGGAAATTACTATAAGGAAAAAAGGACCCGTCTTGTAGTGTCACACGAAAACAACCAGTTCACTGCAATGAATGAGGTTGTTGTCATGACAGACAAGCCTGCAAAGATGCTGCACTTTGAAATACAGGTGGATGGAGAGACTATTGAGGAAGTTCGAGCTGATGGACTGATTATTTCAACACCAAGCGGGTCAACAGCCTATGCAATGTCTGCTGGAGGACCTATCGTTGATCCTAAAGTTGCAGGATTCATCATAATACCTATATGTCCATACAAGCTTGGAGCAAGGCCGTTTGTTGTATCTGACAATAGTGAAATAACAGTGAAACAGCTGAAAAAGGGTAAAACTGCAGTGTTTGTAATGGATGGCCAAATAAGCGAAGAAGCCGAATATGAAGAGGAAATCAAATTCAAAAAATACGACAAGGATGCCTACTTCATAAGAACCTCAACAAAATATTTCTATGAAAAAGTTAAGGACAAGTTGAAAGAAGGCGGAATAAATCCAAGTCCACGGTGCAATAATGAATAATCTGGTTATCGATTTAACACATGGCGGAGTGAAAATAGCCACCAGTTTAGCCAAACAAGGAAAAAGCGTCTTAGCATATGACATCTACAATACCTTGAAGGATGATGACGCTGAAATGCTTAAAAGATACAACATCAAATTAATCCGATTAAGCGACTTGAAGGATTTTGAGGGAGATATGACCGTGATCTATCCCATCCATTTGCCTTTGAGCACAGACGAAATTGCATCATACAATCCCGATTTAGATTACACTTTCAAGACACATCACGAATGCATCAGGGACATTCTGGAAGGTTGGGGAGAGGACATCCCAAAAATTGAAGTGACCGGAGTCAAGGGAAAGACAACCTCAGTCTTTATGCTAAAAGAGATATTGATTGATAAAAATCCGCTGATCCTATCCAGCTTAGGCGCATTATTATATGAAAACAAAAGGGAAATCATTTTAAAAAAGAACATTTCGATAACCCCTGCCAACATCAAGGAAAGCGTTGACCTTGCCTATAAAATTGCAAATCCTATTTGCGAAATTGCAGATGGAATTGTCGAAAGTGAAAACCTGAGGAAATATGAATCCACCATTTTCGAATCATCCCTTGGAGTCAGCGGAATTGGAGATGTGGGACTTCTTTTAAATATCGTTGAAAATTATCCGATTGCAAAGTCAAGAAGCGATGCTGCAACCGCTAAAAAGCAGATTTTCAGATGCAAGTGCGTTTGCATTCAAAAGGAGGCACTTGATGAATATTACAGTGATGTAATTCATGACAAGACCAACAGCTTTTCAACCAATGACCCATCAGCAAATCTTTTCGCAAAAAGCATTGATTACAATCTGGACAAAACCAATGTGGAGATGGAGTACAACAATGTAAAAACCATCAATGACAAAACAGTCAGCGGAGAAATTTCACTGAAAACATTTGCGCCAGGACCGCATCACATTAGCAACGTCTTGGGAGTGGTCTTGACCTGCATCAGTCTAGAAATCCCAAAAGAAAAAATCATTGAAAATATTGAAAATTATAAGGGCATTCCAGGCAGAACCAATAAAAAAACAATGAAAAATTCAATAATTATAGAAGAAATTAATCCTGGATTGAATACGGAAGCCATCAAAGAATCCATAAACATGATCAGTAATCTAGATGATTATTATGTCTCCATAGGAGGAGATTACGGAATAACCTGTGAAGAAATCGATGAAGAAAAATTAACCGCCTTTTTAAATACGCTTGACAAGGAAATCATATTAACCGGCGATTTGGGATTGTCAATTTCATCAAGATTAGATAAAAAATATGATTTTATTGAAAATGCTTCTGAAATTTATGATATGGCCATAAACAATAATAAAAACCTTCTTTTCATATACCGGTCAGATTATCGTAAAGTTTCACAAAGATGAATTTTTGTAAAAATTGAAACATTTAATAAATATTAATTGCAAAAATTAAAAATGTAGCAAAATATTGTAAGTCGACTTACGATATAATTTTGAAAACCTGGAGATAATACATGATTGTAGGAACACGCGGAAGTCAATTGGCACTAGCTCAAACAAATCAAGTTTGTGCAGCTTTATCCAAAATTACTGGCGAATCTATTGATGTTGAAGTTATTAAGACAAAGGGAGATAAAATTACAACATCCCAATTGTATAATATGGACTCAAAAGGCCTGTTCACCAAGGAATTGGATATTGCCCTTTTAGATGAGGAAGTTGATTTCACAGTGCACAGTTTTAAGGACTTGCCTACTGAACTGGATGAGGACTTGGAAATTGTTGCAGTTCCAAAACGTGAGTCTCCAAATGAAGTTTTAATCTCCAAAAAAGGTTGGGACGAATTAGGTCCAGGTTCCAAACTTGGAACAAGCAGTCTTAGACGAGAGGCTTTTTGTAATCATTACAATAAGGAATTTGAACTTAAACCAATCAGAGGAAATATTGAAACTAGAATCAAGAAAGCCCTGGAAACTGATTTGGATGCTACCATTATGGCACAGGCAGGTCTTAAAAGATTAAACCTAACACAATACATCAAAAATGTATTCCCTGTGGATTATATCACTCCCCCTGCAGGTCAGGGAGCATTGGCAATCATTACAAGGCGCGACTCTGATGTAAAAAACTCAATATCCAAATTAAATGATTATATCTCAATGCAAGAGGTACTTGCTGAGAAAAAAGTGCTTGAAGAACTTGGAGTTGGATGCCAATGGCCAATTGGAGCCATAGCACAAATGAAAGATAAAGAATTTAATATTTATTCAATATTATTAACTAAAGAAGGAGAAATCCTTAAAGAGCAAACCGAAAAGGGATCTGTTAAAAATGCGATTGAACTTGGCGGTCGCATTGGAAGACTTTTCGAGGATTATGTTTAAACGGAGGAATTAGATTGAAAACTGTTAACGTAGGAGTTATTGGAGTAGGTGCGATGGGTGAGAACCATGTTCGTGTCTACCACAAAATGGAAGAAGCAAATTTAGTTGCTGTAAGTGATGTAAGTGAAAGAGCACTTAAAAGAATCGAAAAGAAATATGGTGCTAAAGGTTTCACAGAATACAGTGAATTACTTTCAAACCCGGAAATTGAAGCTGTAAGCGTATGTGTACCAACCACATTCCACCATGCAGTAGTGATGGAAGCCATCAAACATGGAAAACATGTTTTAGTTGAAAAACCAATTGCATTTACATTAAATGAAGCAGAAGAAATGATTGCAGCTGCTAAAGAAGCTGGAGTTTTACTCGCTACTGGACATGTTGAAAGATTCAACCCTGCTGTTCAAAAAGCTAAAGAACTCATTGAGGACGGAGTTATTGGAGACATCGTTTCCGCATTCGCAAAAAGGGTAGGTCCACTCCCACCTAGAATTAAAGACGTAGGTGTATCAATCGATTTAGCTATTCACGATTTAGACATCATGAACTATTTATTTGAAGAGGAAGTCACACAAGTTTACGGAACCATGAACTGCAGTTTTGATGACAGTGAATTTGAAGACCACGCAGAAATCATGGTCAGTTTTGACAATGAGTCTACCGGAATAATTGAAGTAAACTGGTTGACCCCATACAAACGTAGAGAATTGGAACTCACAGGTACTGCAGGAATCATATCTGTTGACTACATCAAGCAAAGTATTGAAGTGTATGGTAAATTTGCTCAAGATATCCAAATTAAACATGAAGAACCTCTTAAAAGTGAATTAAAATCATTCTTAAACGCAGTGATGAATGGTGAAGAACCAGAAATTACCGGTGAAGATGGACTTAAGGCTCTCAAGATGGTTATTGCTGCTAATAGATCATCCAATGAACATAAACCAATCAGTTTTGAAGAACTCGAATAAGGTGATAATGTGAAACAAAAATTAATTGCAAAGGCTCAAGAACTCAGACAACATGGATTCACCACTGGAGAAATCGCTGACGAATTGAACGTCAGTATGGACACAGCCAGATGGTTAACACTTCAAAAAGCTACTGAAGAAAAAATCGATGCCCCTGTTGATTTTGCTATTAACTGGAAAAGCATCGGAGGAAACTCAACTCGTTTAAGTTATGTTTCAGGCGCTTTAAGTGACATGGCATTATCACATGGAGACGCCGACACCGTTGTTGGAATTGCAGTTAGTGGAATTCCATTTGCAACCGTAATGGCTGACTTTATGGAAGACATGACTGGATTAGATACTTCATTAGCTATTTTCCACCCAAACAAACACAGAAAAGACGCTGATTCAACTGACGATGAAGGTACAATAAGTACCAACTTCGGAAGCGTTGAAGGCAAAAAAGTGGTTATTGTCGATGACGTAATCACCAGTGGAAAAACCGCAAAAGAAGTCATCCACACCGTAAAGGATCTTGGTGGAGAACCAACTTGCGTTACCGTATTAATCGACAAAACAGGACTTTCCGAAATTGAAGGAATTCCTGTAGAATCCCTAATTAAAGTTAGTAGATTATAATTCTACTACTAATTTCTCTTTTTATTTTTAAACCTAAACTACATTTAATCACATATTTTTATATAGTTTAACACACAATATATTCACAAGGTGATAATTTTGTACATAACTGTAATTGCATTTGAAGACATGCATGGGGCAAAACCCCTCAAATTAGAAGGGATTATCAAATTAGTAAAAGAACCTGACAACAAATATGACGCTGAAGCGATATCCTGTGAAATGAGACACTTCGGAAAAATAGGATACCTTGCAAACAGTACACATAGCGTTATTAAAGGAACAATGAGTTCAGGCAGATTATATGATAAGATAACTGATGAATACTTTGCTAAAATCAAATTTATAAACGGCAAGCTTGCAATAGCAAAGGTATTGGATTCCGATGAATACATCGCAGAAATTGAAAATCCTGAAAGCGATGTCCATTACCTAAGCGAAAATCCATCAGAATTGGAACTGAAATACTAGATGATAAAAATGATAAGCATTGGAAATGACATTAGCATAAATCCTCAAATAGAATTCCTGGAACCCCAAGTAAACAATAACATCGCAATAATCCCACTGAAAACCGAAAGGAATTATATTGACATCCTAACACTCAAGAAAGGTTTTGAATTGGGCCTTGTTGAAGTCAAGGAATGTGAAACCTCACAGGTGAACACCCTAATCGTCAAAAACAAATCAGTGACCCCCTTGATTTTAATCGATGGTGAAGAGGTTGTTGGAGGAGATCAGAACAGAATAGTCAACTCAACCATACTGATTGACGCCAAAAGCGAGATGAAGGTCCCAGTCAGCTGTACCGAAAAAAACAGATGGGGATATAAAAGCGAATTCAAGCAATCAAACTATATTGCAAACTACAGGACAAGAGTGGCAAAGGAATGTGCATCAAGGGACTCCAATCATTTCCAGGATGTAATCTGGTCATCCATCGACGAGCTGGAACATGCAAATTCATTCTCTTCAAGTACCGCAGCAATGGAAGAGAGCTATGAAAACCTTAAGGTGAACCATAACCAGATTGTCGAAGGATTCAAAATCGTTGATGGGCAAAATGGTGTTGTGATCATCATAGACGGTGAAATCAAGGGTTTTGAAATATTCCTAAACTCAGAGATATACAAGGAATTCCATGCAAAGATTTTGAAAAGCTATATTATTGATGCAGACATTAACGAAAAGGCATTTCCAATAGATGTTGACGCCGCCGAATATGTAATCAACAATGCCTGCAATTCATCATTTACAAAAAAAGAAAGCGAAGGGCTTGAGGAAGGATACATCTTTGAAAATCAGGAAGGGATTGGAACAATGTATCTTTTTAAGAATAAAGTCATACACTGGTCCTACTTCAAGAAAATAGAGGATAAAATAAATGATGAATTAATTGAGGATACCATATTAGAATCTGATATCTAACTCATCCATCATTTTTTCTATTTTTAAATTTAATTTTTTGACGTTTTCATCAATTTCCCTTTTTTCTGAGGCAAGATTTTCAAGCTTTATGAAATCCCCCTCAAAAGTGTCGACATATCTTGAAACGGACAGGTTGAAGTTGTTTTTAATTACCTCATCGATTTTTACAACATTGGAAAACTTTTCAATTGTCAGCTTATTGGTGAAAACATCCTTCATCTTATTTATTGTTTCATTTGCCAAAATCAGATTTCTTCTAAACAGTCCCGGGAACAGCCTATCGCCTTTCTGTGTCTTGAACTCTTTTGACATGTCTATGAACAGGACATCATCGTTTGATCTGTTTTTCTTAAACACAATCACGACTTCAGGCTTTCTCCTTCCCAACTCTTCGGGAATGCTTATTATGGTGTCAATGTAATTTTTTTCATAAACTAGATATTTTCTAAGTATCTGGAGGGAATTTTTGTACAAAAAGTTCTGTGAAATGGATATTGCCATTATTCCATCATCATTTAGGGCATCTATGAGATTGATTAGGAATAAAAACTCATTATCCTTCAATGATTCATACTCCCCAACGAGGTCATCCTTGGAGTCCTTTTCGACATCAATCTTTTCAAGGAGGTTTTCCAGAGCACTGTTCAATGCCGAATCCTTTGAGAATGAGTCGCTGTTCATGCCGAACTTCTCAAGCAGCATGTCCTCAAGTTCATTGCGCTTGTTCCTTTTTGCCATTTCGAAACTCTGATTCTTGTTGGCGGAATAATAATTCTTGATGGATACTGGAATTTCTGAGAGAATAACATCAAATGATGCGCCTTCAATATCAATTGACTGCTTTGCATCCTCATTTTTGAACACAACATGGTCCAGATAAAAGATATTGATAAAGAACCTGGCTATCGTATAATAATAGGTTAGCTTATCCTCTTCCTTACCGAAATATGTCACTCCTGTTTCACACAAGTCTGAAAGACTCATCAGAGAGGATCCGTCTTTCATGAATGGATCGTAAGCTGTCCTGATGGATGTTTTTTCACAGGCAATCAGTGTTGATAAGATTTGTGAGATGTATTGTGGATTTGAATCTATATGCATTAGTCTGGAGGCTGAAATCAAATCGAACACTTTTCTAAACTCGAATGCATTTTCAAACAAATCAAGTTTTGAAATTGCATAGATGACTTCCTTGATTGCCAAATCCATTTCGTTATCGAATTCATATTCCTTAACGCTCAATTCATCTTTTAATGTTTTAAATAATGATTCAAAATATTGCTTGTCCTTGCTGTTTTCATCGAATTCAATGTTTTCGGAAAATACTCTAAAGAACATTGAAAGGAAGAATCTGTCAGAATAGTTATTGTTTATTACCTCATCGATGAACGCTTCAGGCCTTTTGATGTGATATCCAAAGAGGTGCATGGCATCCTCCTTAAGCATCTCATGCTGATATTCATCACCGTACGCCTCATCAAGAGTCATTTCCTTATCCTGAAGCACTATCATAAAATGGTCCTTTAGGTTATCTGAGCAATATTTGTATAAGAATGTGTATATTATGATATAGTCGATTTCATAAGGCAGGTTGAATCTTCTTGACTTGGATATGAGGTTTTTCAGGATTTTATAGTTTTTTGATTTATATCTCATCGTCATCTCCCCACAGTTCGTTCAATATTGCCTCTTTTAGATTGCGGTCATATGTGACCTGGCGAAGGTCCTCATGGATCTTGTCATTGATGGTGTTCAAAAGCATCCCATATTTCAATTGGGTGTCATAGTCAGGCACAATCAGTTCCAGTTGCTTGATTTCCTTAAGTGATGTGTGAGGAATCTTTTCGCTGCTTCCCAAATCATGAAGCTGCTTTCTTATATGGGCATTAGTGAGCAAGTGTGCTATAAAATCAGGATCATAATCTTTTTTTAGCCTTATGATAGCAATCCTATCGCTTACAACCAGTCCCTCTTCTTTAACACATACTACATCATATGGATGGGGCATTTTCATCAGAACATCGTTCTCTCTTGTGAAGTATCTTTCCTTAATGTTGCTCTTAAGGCTCAATTCATCAAAGTCAGATAGCTCCCCATCCTTTTTGATGGACCTTTGAACGATGACCCGGAAGTTATCTCCAGTCTCATCCAAGTAACGTCTATAGGACAATCCTGAGAATATTTCTGCCATATCTTCTAGTTTTACTTTTTTCATTTTAATCCCTTTTAAAATGAGTTATTAGCTTTCAGTGAAAGCTAATGTTCAATTGTTATGTAATGGTGGGGTGGAATGAGCATTAGTTTTTGGTGGTGGGCCAAAAACTAACTATTGGTACAGTGGATTTGAATCTTCAATGAGTGGTGTTTCATCAGAAATTTCTGATGGCTCTACTTTTTCGGCAGAAACTCCTCCGATTACTCCAACACTTTGGATGTTGTCTTTCAACACGGCAGTGGAAGTTAATCCGGAACCTTGTGGAGACAATACGAATAAATCGAGGAATGTATCATCTTCTCCAACGATGAAAGCAGGTTCAATAGGTTCGGAGGATTTGGTTTGCACCTTAATTAAGATGTGTTTTGCCTCATTTTCTCCTTCAAGGCCAATTTCATTTCTGATGTTCTGATCTAAATCTCTTACTTTTTCGCTCCAATTAATCACGTTCATATTATTACCTCTTTATTTTTTTATTTCACCTTAAAATACAATGGTGTGGATTTTTTAGAAATTATATTTCTTGGTTGATGCATTTTTTTAAAGATTATGCATTGTTGCAATCATATTTAATTATTCATAGTATTTAAACTTAACTGTTTATATTGTATTTTTTTAAAAATTACATTTTTTCGACTGCAAATTATAATATATTTTAAGTAGTATATAAATGTTTTGCATTTTTTAAAAAAATGCAAAAAAGCACATGTGCAAAAGGGTAGTGCCTACAAAAAAATGACAATGCAAATTAAAATAACGATGAAAAAATTCACCTAAAAAATAGCAAAATAAATAAAAATATAAAAAATAGATTAATCTGAGACACTATGCCTCAGATTCAGCTTTTTCCTTTTTCTTATCGACAATCTTTAATTTTTGCTCTTCCTCGTCAACTTCCATGACAATCGGTTCAGCTTCAAGAGCCCCAGGGTCCTTTTCAACACACTCATTGATTTTAGATTGGATGGTTCCAATGTCTTCTGTGTCGATTAAGTCCACAATCTCCAGTTGTTGCTGGAATCTTTCAACACCTTCGAGAGGAACGTTTTCAACGAAGGGAATCGCACCGGTTGCACCGATGATTTTCTTTTTCTCAGGGTCCGCACCGTTTTCATGCAAAGCCTTGAAACTTTGACCTGTGATGTGACCTTGCACTTCCGCACCTGCCAAAATCAGGAATCTGATGTTCGGATTGGAAATGATATTCGCAACTACCTTTTCTATTCCCAAATTTTCTGTTTTACATGGCCCTGCAATAGCAGCTCCTGACAATTCCGCCTCAATATGAGAAGCTAAAGTAGTGACTGCAACAGGACTTTCCGGATCTCCAACAATATAGTCGCCACTGATTACAGGCCAACCATCTGCAGGAGCTTTTTTATCAACCATACTTAAATCCTCCTAATTTCTAATTGAGTTTATATTTGAAAGAATATTTAAATATTGTTATCAGTAGTATAATTCGGAAGGTTTTCCTATGTATTCGAAGTCATCCTTGTTGTCGAGGTACTTAACACCTATGACCTTTTCGTCGGGGAATCTTGTGACAACACTCATTCCGTCATTTACGTCAATGACAATGACTTTTGTGTTCTTTTCGCCGACAGCCTGAATCCTGATAATGTCATCGTTTTGCAAAAGTTCAGGATTTTCAAAATCATTGCTTATGTCGGTTGAATACCAGTGTTGTGGCAATTTTACTCTTATTCCTAAATCATCTAATAAATCTTTAACGTGCATTTTCATTCCCTCTCAATAATTTCTATATAAAAATAGATAAAGAATGTATTTAAATATTTTGTCACTATTCAAGGGTGCAAAGTGACTAAACCAGAAAGTGGACTTTGGACTTGTCCACATCATCCATGGAATGTGCCTTTGGAATGTCATCAGAATGGCCCAATGCCAATATTCCAACAACCCTATAGTGATCATCTATTTTTATTATGTCCCTAACAACTTCCTCGGCATCCCTGCCTTCCCTGCTGCGCAGGTGTATCTGGACCCAGCAGCTACCCAATCCCAACTCAGTGGCCATCAGGTGCATGTGAGTCAATGCGATTGAGGAGTCTTCAATCCATGTGTCTGCTATCAATGTGTCTGCAACAACGACAATAGCCTTGTCGGCACCTCTGATTAAATCAGCGCCATGGTCCTTTGATTTTGACAATTCCTCCAAGGTTTCCCTTCTCTCGACAACCATGAAGTTGCATGGCTTGCGGTTCATGCTTGTTGGGGCAAGAAGTGCAGATGTTAGAATCTTATCCAGTTCATCCTTTGTCACCGGTTCACCATTGAATTTCCTTGTGCTCCTTCTCTTGAGCATAACATCTAAAAGTTCCATAGATATAGTATGTTTCATCAAATATTTAAAAAAATAGTATTGTAATGTAGATTGCCATAAAAATATATTTTGAAAATCAAAAGAGCATGAAAATATTGAATTGAGAATAAAAGAAAAATGATAGTTTTAGGTTAAGATATCATTTTAATTAATTGGATTATTAAAATAAATAATGGAAAAAATATAGTGAAAAATTATAATTTTTCATAGTATTCATCACTGACCTCTTCCAGCCATTCGTTTGAAGTCTCTTCACCTGAAACCTCAATGGCAATGTGGCTGAACCAGGAGTCCTTTTGAGCGCCGTGCCAATGCTTTACATTAGGCTTGATTTCAACGACCATACCTGGCTTTAGCTCTACCGGGTCACAGCCCTCTTCCTGATACCATCCGTTTCCAGCAACACAGATGAGAATTTGTCCACCGCCGCTTTTTGCATGATGGATGTGCCAGTTGTTTCTGCATCCTGGCTCAAAAGTGACATTTGCTATGAATAATATGTTATCCTCAAAATCTACCAAAGGATTCAAGTATGATTGGCCAATGAAGTATTGTGCGAACGCATCATTAGGCATTCCCTTTCCAAAAATATTTTTGCTATCAAAATCAGACATGATAATTCACCATAAATGTTGAGTTATGCAACAATCAATGTTGTATAAAAAAATTCGAAGCTACGGCAGTGCAACTTCGAATCAAGATTTTTCACGACTTGTTAATTAGTCACTTAATACTTATTATATTCATACCTTATAAATTAAATGGTTTTGAAAAAATTTCAAAAAAGAATATATGAAACGTAAAGTAACCATTCACTCACCAAATCATTAAATACTCAAAAAATAATGCTAATTCAAGGTGATTAATATGATGAACTTTGAAAAACTATCAAAAATATATTTCAGTCCCTCAGGAACCACTGAAAAAATAGTGAATGAAGTCGCAAAGAACTTCAACATGACCCGAGAGAACTACGACCTGTTGAGTTTTGATGAGTCAAAAACATTCACAGATGAACTTGTAATCATTGGAATTCCGGTTTTTGACGGAAGAATTCCAAAGCTTGCATGCAAAAGGCTTTCCAAAATCAAAGGAACAGATACAAAAGCCATTGTTGTTCTGAACTATGGAAACATCAACTACGGTGACGCACTCCTTGAGCTAGTGGAACTTTTAAAAGAAAACGATTTCCATATTGTCGGCGTTGCAACAACAGTCAGCCAGCACTCCCAATTCAATGAGGTGGGAAGCAACCGTCCCGATGCCAGCGACATGGAAAGAATCAACGAGTTTTCACGAAAGGTCATTGAGAAGCTAAACAGCAACACCCAAAACGAGATCTTTGTAAGCGGATACAAGCCATTTCCAGATTACAAGACTCCTGATTTCAGCGTGTTGTGTGATGAGAACCTCTGCATCGAGTGCATGGACTGCGTTTACACATGCCCCGAGGAGGCAATATCCGAGCTAACTCCGACCGAAACAAATCTTGACGACTGCACAAGATGCACAACATGCATCAATGTCTGTCCGGAAAATGCAAGATCCTTTGGCGGAGACACCTATCAGTCAGAACTTGAAAATGCAATTTCAAACAGCCTCGAGAGAAACGAGGTGGAATTTTTCCTGTAAAGCACAACACGTGCTTTACAATATTATTTTTTGATTAAAATTGTTAATACCAATATTAAATTGTTTTAAACGTATAATGAATAAATTTAAAAGATATGAACTCAATAAAATCTAATTGCAAGAATAATTGGTGAAAATATGCAAATTAAAAGCAATATTGATATTGGAAACATTGGCAGAATGGCAGAAATAGCTGAAATATATGAAACCACCAGACAGACAGAAAAATCAGAAAAATACCATGAACTCATAATACATATATGCGACAGGCATCCGAAAAATGAAAGAATGCTGGAATTTAAGATAAACTCCCTCAATCACTTAAAAAAACAGTATAAATCCCTTGAAACCACAAGGGAATTGCTAAACTTAAACTCCTCAAACATTTATGCTCTAATAAACATTTCAGAATATATTATGAGCAATTAAAGAGTTTTTAAACTTGTAACTTAAAACCGGTTCCAATAAACTGGGCAACGTCACGACCGGTGTCATCTGAGATATCCACATTGACAATGGATGATGTCCTTCCGCTTTTGCGGCATGTTGCCTTAGCTATCAGCTTGTCCCCTTTCGGAGCGGACAGGTAATGGATGTCAACTTGCTGAGCAACAGTCAATTGGTGAATCTGGTTTGAAAGAACTGCGAAAGCGAAGTCGCCTAAGGTAAATATAACTCCACCCATAACTCCACCGTAAGCGTTTCTGTGCTCATCGGTTAAAACCAAGCTGCAAATAGCTTCATCTTCAGTAATCTCATCCAATGTGATGCCTGTATTTACAGCATATTTGTCCTTGTAGAAAAATTCTCTTGCCTCTTCTAGTGAATTGAAATTAGCCATATTTTTACACCCAATATTAATTTAGATTGTGTGAATAATTAAAATTTTTGATGATTGTTCAACCAACACAACAAATATTTAAGAAAATATCAATAATTAATTACATGGCAGAATTAACATTTAAGATAGCTGAAAGAGATGAATCTGAGTTAATATTAGAATACATTAAAAAGCTTGCAGATTATGAAAAAAGACTTGACGAGGTAATTGCAACACCTGATGATATTGAAAAATGGGTTTTTGACGAAAAACAGGCAGAGGTAACCTTTGCACTTTTAGATGGTGAAGTAATAGGCTTTGCATTATACTTCTTAAGCTTTTCAACATACATAGGAAACGTGAACATGCACCTTGAGGACCTCTTCATCGAACCGGAATATCGAGGAAACGGTTATGGCAAGGCACTTCTAAAGGAATTGGGAAAAATAGTTCTTGAAAGAGGCTACGGTCGCTTTGAATGGACATGCCTATCCTGGAACAAGCCAAGCATTGACTTTTACCTGAGCATCGGTGCCGAGCTGAAGGATTGGGAACTGTTCCACTTCAAGGGTGAGGCCCTGGAAAAATTCGTTAATGAGTAATCTCATTATTTAATTTTATTTTATTAAAAAAAAATGTGAAAAACAACCCTATCGCAAAATAAACTCAAAAACACAATAGGGCCATCTATCACATCGGAATTTTGTCATACTTGCTTTTATTTGAAAAATCTTTTTTAAAAAAAGAAATATTGCAAATAAAAAGGCATATGTCCCACCCAACCCAACCTAAATATTTTCAATCATTGAAAATACACATTGTTTCATCCTTGTTCATGTCATGATAGAATTCCGCATTGCTTCCGTTGAAATCTATCACCTGAACCATATCATATATCTCCTCATCCAGATTCGGATCAATTTCCTTCAGGATATTCTGATAATCAAAGACCATATCCCTGTTGAATTCTATTTTTTTCTCGTTTTCAAATAATGCCCCGTAGTATATTTCCGCTTCGACCAGATCCTGGAACATGTGGCTTCCGAAAGACAGTTCAGGCATATATCCAACTTCACTGTACGATTCTTCCAGAATTGCAGAAAAATGACTGATGTCCGCAAAGACAACTGGAATTCCCAATTCGGGAGATGATGTGCCTATTCTTCCAGGAACAATTAAGATAGCCGTTTTGTCATTGTTTTTACAGTAGCTATTTACGTTATTTATTACGCGAGATATTGAACTCTTCTGGGCATAGGGATACTCATAATACTTGTGAGGGTCAACATAACAGATTGCATCAATCTTATTTTTACGTGACATTCCCATGGAGGATTCCTTGATATGGAAGAAGACATTTTTATCTTCAGGCATTTCAATAGCCTCATTGTTTGTTGAAACCTGAAGAGGGCGGCACTGCAACAGGTTTATGTTGAAGGAATTGTCCTCAGCAACATTAATTGTATACTCTATGTCAACAGGATAGTCATATGCAGTTTCCAGAGTACTTAAAATTTCTTTCATCACTTCAATGAACTGCTGATTTCTTACAAGACCCTCACAGTTGACAAAGACAATTTCACGGCGCTGTCCCCGTTCGCGAAACATGCTTTCGGCTTCACGGTCATGTTCTATGAGAACCTTTTTTGCATATCTCGGAAGGACATCCAATCCGTCATCAATGCGAATGTCATGCAGGCTCCTGTTTTCCAAATCGATGACGTCCAAATAGTGTTGGGAATATCTGTGCTTTTCCTTAATGTCTTTCATCATGGTCAATTCAGGTTTATCAAGATTGACAATTCTAGGATAATCCTTTTTTGTCCTGTCCACAGCCTTTGTACCAAGACCCATTACAAGCCTCAACATTCCCTTGCCGTTATCCATATCAGGAAGCGGGGAATACGGGCTGTATGAAAATCCAACACCTGCAGCAGTAGGGAAAAGATAATCGCCGCAATATGAACCTGAAACCCTCTGAACCAGAAGGGCCATCTGCTCATCGGCGTCATCCAAATCATTTAATTTCCTGTACTCCAATGCTGAAATGTTCATGGTACTTGCATAAACCACTTTCACAGCATCCTCAAAAGCGGTAAGACGCTCCTCAAGACTTCCCCGGTTTACACAGAACACTGACTCATATTTGCCTGCAAACGCATTTCCATATCCGTCCTCAAGAAAACTACTTGACCTAACTATAATCGGATTTTGTCCGAAATAATCAAGGATATGAATGAATTCCTTTTTGATTTCCTCTGAAAAGACACCATTTTTAAGGCCTTCCTCCAGCTTTTTGCCGTATTCATAATATCCCTCTTCAGTTCTCTGCTTTACCCTGAGGTCCCACAAGTCATTTGACACTATATAAGTATAAAACAAATCAGAACCTATATAAAACGAATCATCAGGTTCAAATACATTGTTATATAATTCCGGACAGTTTTTTTCAATGATCTTTCTTGCAAGAAGCATTCCGCAGGATTTACCGCCGACCAAACCACTTCCTACACGGCGATCGTAAATGGTAGTGTAATCCTCAAATGTGAAATATTCCTTGATTTTGGAAAGCATCTTCTCATCCTTGGTCATCATGAGCTCGCAAATCTTGTCACATTCCTCATCGACATTTTCACCTTCGCCATGCTTCATCCTGACCTGAAGCATATATCTTTCCCAACTGTCCAAAATCTGACCGTTCTGATATTTGTCAGAATCATTGACGGTCTTATAATACTTGCTGACTTCATGGCCATCCTGCAGAACCTTGACGGAACCGGTTTGGGGGTTGAACTTATGTCCCAGAAACATGGTCTGGGAGTATCTGTTCCACACCTTCAATGGAGAAACATAAACCTCATCAGCGGAATTTGAATATACATTCAAAAACAGCTGTGTTGTTTCACGTATTTTTGCTATGGCATCATAGGAGTGTCTTCCCCTAATGATTGGGAAAAACGCCACAGTATCAAGCTGGAAAAGAAACGGACATGTCACCCTAAAGAAATTACCCATCATCAAATCGGTTGACCATACAGCCTGAAGGTCGCTTAGGCAGTCAAATACATAAAATGCATCAAAGCCTTCCTTTTCTATAATCCTATGAACTTCCAGCGTGAATGTCTCGAATTGGTTATATGGATTAACCTGATATATCTTAATCCCATCACGTTCAATCATGCAAAACTCCTTATCAGAGTCATTTTGCTCAATTTCAAGTAAATCAAAATCCTCCTCGGTCATTTCTATCAATGGAGGGTGATTAGCAAATCGAATATATATCAAGTTTCTGTTGTCCTCTTTTGCTTGCTTTATATAGGGATCGGCAAAGTAGGAAAATTCATTTAGATTAGTGACATTCCACACTACATTATCTCCTAAACGGATATTATCCAAAGCATTGTCCAGTCCCGGAATTCCTGATTTAATTCTATCGAATGCTGCCATAACAATATCTCCTAATCATTAATTAACTTTAACATGAATCTGAATATTAACCTCTAACCATAGGCACACCTGTCAGTTGTGAAGCCTCAACAGTCAATGCCACGAGGTCCTGACGCTCAAGCTTTTCTATGTCAGTGTTTCCTGCCTGTTGAGTTAAGGAGGTAACTTCCTGAGTCATTGCTTCAATGTAATTTGCAACTTGCTGACCTTTTCTTATAGGATCCAATCTTCTTCTAAGCATCCTGTCCTGTGTTGCAATTCCTTTCGGACAGATTCCCTCAGAACAGCTTTGGCAAACCTTACAACCTATAGAGATCAATGCAGAAGTAGCTATATATACTGCATCTGCACCTAAAGCGATTGCCTTTGCAACATCGGCTCCAGACCTTATCCCTCCTGCAGCTACAAGGCTCACCTCACTTCTCAAATTAATGTCCTTTAGGGCACCATCAGCTTTTACAATAGCTTCAATGGTAGGGATTCCTGCATGTTCAGTAACCACTTCAGGGCCTGCACCAGTTCCCCCTTGCATACCGTCAACCACAATAATGTCCGCACCGGCCTTAGCAGCAATCTTTACATCCTGCTCAACCCTACCGGCTGCGAACTTAACGATGATCGGGACTTTCCAATCAGTGATTTCCCTTAGCTGGTCGATTTTCATGCCCAAATCCTCAGGACCGACAATATCCATGTGTCTTGCCGGACTTAATGCGGATGTTCCTTCAGGGATGTTTCTAACCCTGGCAACTTCAGCGGTTACCTTATGGGCAAGCAAGTGACCTCCCATACCGGATTTTGCACCCTGACCTATTTTGATTTCAACAGCTTCAGCATTGTTCAGATAGCTTGCAGAGACTCCAAAACGGCCTGATGCATATTGGGCTATCAACTTATCGGCGAAATGCCTTTCTTCAGGAAGCATTCCTCCTTCACCAGTATTTGCTATTGAACCCACTTTACTGCTTCCAATGGCCAACGCTATTTTTGCCTCCTTGCTCAATGCACCAAATGACATTGCCCCGATCATTATAGGAGTGTCAATCTCAATCGGATTTTCAGCAAAACGGTCACCCAGAACAACTGAAGTCTTGCAGGGTTCCCTGTATGAATCGATTGGAGGTCTTGATACCTGCGCAGGCAATATGCTCAAGTCATCAAATGTAGGTATCTTACGGGTCAAACCGCAACCTCTAACCTTATATGAACCGGTTTGGCTTTTGCGTTTAATTTCAACCATGGTAGAATTTGACCATACCCCTCGCCCTTCATCTGCAAGAGGCCTGACATATATCGCATGTGTCGGACACATTTCCTCACATATCTTGCACCCTACACAATTTTCCTGACGTATCGGAAGAGGCTCGTCATTGATTACCTCATAAACATCATGAGGACAATTCGAATAGCAGCTGTAACAGTTCTTACATGCTGACTGTTTAGGATTGTCACAAAGATACCAGCAGCAACCTGGGCGATTGTTGTTCTGTTTGCATATTTCTATCTTACGCTCAACAGTGAATGACATTTAATTCACCCCCTCTTCCATGTTTCTCAATGGCTTGAATACAGGGCAGACCGAATATTTTGTTCCCCCTGATTTTACGACCTCATCAATGGCACTTGTTATCTTTGCATATGGTTTCCATGCAAGGTGGTCCTGCTTGTCGACAATGAGCGCTTCGGTTACGATTTTATTTGACAATAGATAGTCCAGCAATGTTGTTACAATGGATCCGTCCTGACCTTGGGTATGTTTTAGTGATTTGACTGAAAGCACTTTGATGAACTCCCCTATTGGCTTTGAATTGTCATTTCTCAAATCTTCATGAATGAAAGTTCTCGGACAGACCCTGAAGCATAAATGACAATTTTGAGGGCAGTTTCCTTTCATTATCGGTTTGGTGTCGTCAATTGTAATCAGATTGTCCGGACATACATATTCGCATGCTCCACAAAGCACACATGCACCAACATCAATGACATTGGATTTCAAATCTGAGAAGTCGGACTCCAAAATGTCCTTGTTGATTGAACTGTCTGACTTGTCCCTCTGATACAGAACAGGACGTGCCAAAAATTCCCTTCTCTCAATATTTTCAAGATTTTTAGCAATCTTGTTTCCTGCAAATCTGTTCAATAGATTGAATTGTGATTCATTGAGGTCTTTAGCTTTTATGAATTCCTGCTTTATTGCCCCGTTGACTATTTCCTCACCTTTTTCAGTTCTGATAATTAATGTTGACCAGCCATCCTCCGAACCTATGGAACCTATGGAAATGTCTGATGTTTCAGAAGTTAGTTCAACACAGATATTGCAGTTTTTCCTGATTATCCGTTTGGCCACAGACAGGGGAATTTTAACTGTTTCTTTAGTTTTCAATAATAGGAATACGAATCCTTTTTCAATTTGAAATTTTTCAATATCATCCATTTTCAAGCCATATTCACTCAAGAGACTTTCAAAGTATTTATATGAAAAGTTCTCCATACAAAATAATCCCAGCTTAACGTCAATAGGACTGTCAGTGTAATATTGCAGTTTGGATGCAGCCATAATTTCACAGGGTGTTCCAACCATTGCTATTTTGTGTTTGCTCATATTTTCAGCTCCTATTGCATATTAACAATTTTTTTAAAGTTTGTATAATCTATGTCTGTAAGTTCAAAACCGTATTTGGTTAGAATTTCCTTCAGCTCTTTTTGATCTTTAAGTGTGGTCTTTTCCATGACAGCATTTTTTCCTAAACTTTTAACGTCACCAAGGACATATATGGTTCCCCTCATGATTGATTCGCCAACGTCGTCAGTCACATCGCCAAGTATTATGAGTTTACCTCCCATCATGAGCAATCCGGTCATGTATCCACTGTTTCCACCAATTATAACGGTTCCTCCTTTCATGATTTCTCCGGTTCTTGAACCTGTGCTTCCTTTCACTATTACTGTTCCGCCATAGATTCCTTGTCCTGCACCATCACCTGCAGTGCCTTCTATAATCAATTCTCCTTTGGTCATGTTGTCTCCAGCAAACCAACCTGCATTTCCGGTTACGTGAATTTTTGGCCCATTAACCATTGTTCCCGCAAAATAACCTGCAGAACCATTGATTTCCACACATATGTCCTCAGTCAAACCTGCACACACATTGTGTCTTGACTCAGGATTGTTAATAATGAGCTTATCATGAAATGCAGCCTGTTTTTTTATGGTACGATTTAATTCCTTTGAATCCATATCCTTTGCATCAATAACATATTCTTTCATGGATAAACCCCCTCATTAAATTGTGTAAGCCCTAGTTTCACCTGGAGCGATTTGCTCTATCTGGTCTGAATCTATGACATCGTGCAATGCCATTTCCTCTGATGCTATGGCAAAAATTTCATCAGTTTCAGCCATGACCCCTGGCCTGAGGCCAAGCTTGTCCTTTGCAATACCTATGCCGTTAGGTGTTCCCACAAGTATTGAAAAAGGACCGTCCAAATCAACAACCGCATCATCCAAAGCTTCTTCCAGCTTATATCCTTGGTTAAGTTTGTCAGCCATATAATGAACAATGCATTCTGTATCGTTGAATGATTCAAATATATGGCCTTTTCTCTCCAATGGATCCCTTATTTTCCAGTAGTTTGTGATTTGCCCATTATGCACCACAGTTATGTCTGGAATTATATAACTTTGATATGGGTGTGCATGATACCTGTCCACACCACTTTCTGTTGCAAAGCGGGTGTGTCCGATTCCATGGGTCCCCATCCTGGAGGGAACGTCGAATCTTTCTGCAATGTCCTTTACCTTTCCGATATCCTTTATCATTTCAAATGAATGGGAACCGTTGATTACCCTTACGTTTTCGAGTTCATCTATTTCCCGTATACACGGTTTTAAAAGAGAATACTCATCCAATGCTATTTTACATTTATATACATCAGAATCACCAACGGACTCGATTAACTGTTCTTCATAAATCTGACTAAACTGAGTCAGAAGTGATTTTAAATTGTCTAATGTTCCTTTTCTCCTATTTACTTGAATGTTTAATTGATAATAATTTTCAGAAAAATTTAAACCCCCATAGATTGCATAACCTGCTGAATCCGGCCCCCTGTGCTGTAAAGATTCAAGCATTGAAGTTAATGCTTCCCCTACGTGGTGAGTTTTTTTATCCTTGTATATTACACCTGCTATTCCACACATCCTTATACCTCCATTTTAAATAATCGGAGAATACATGTAGATTAACTAAAAAAATAATTCCGATAATTCCTCATATGCCTTGAAAAAAATAATCATGAATTGCTAATCCTACATATGCCTTATAAATACTCCCAATACTAAATATGCCTTAAAACAATGTTTCAAAATTCCTAAAAAAACATCATATATAAAAATGATTTTAAACTTCAAACCTCCAAAGTTATTTGTTGGCGACCATGACAAAATTGGTCTGGCCGCCAAAATATTCCGACAATATAATAACTTATACGTTCAAATATTCATCACGTTCATAATCAAACACTTGTATTCTGTAAGCATCCCATTCCGCCCTTTTTATGTTATAGAACTGATTGAACACTTTTTCTCCAAGTGCATTCTTGATTACGTCATTTTCCTCCAATGCATGATATGCTTCCCATAGGCTTGTTGGCAGACTGCTGATTCCTTTTTCGACTATTTCATCTTCGGAAAATGCAAAGAGGTTTTCTTCAGTAGGTTCACCAGGATCAATCTTATTGTCCATACCGTCCAAACCTGCTTCAAGCAATACTGCAAATGCCAGGTAAGGGTTACATGAAGGGTCAGCAGACCTGCATTCGATTCTTGTACCCAATCCTCTGGATGCCGGAATCCTTAACAGTGTTGACCTGTTTTTAAAACCGTAAGCTATGTAACATGGTGCCTCATAACCCGGAACCAAACGTTTGTAAGAGTTGACTGTAGGAGATAAAATTGATGACAATGCAGGTGCATGTTTAAGCAATCCTCCAATGAAGTACAATGCCTCCTGAGAAATTTGAGTTTCGGTGTTAGGGTCATAGAAAATGTTTTCCCCATCCTTGAACAGACTTTGATTACAGTGCATTCCACTACCGTTGATTCCCAAGAAAGGTTTTGGCATGAATGTTGCTTTGAAACCTAATTTATTGACCAATGCTTTGACCGCTTCCTTAAATGTTATGACAGCATCAGCTGTTTTCAAAGCATCTGCATATTTGAAGTCCACTTCATGCTGACCTGCTGCAACTTCGTGGTGGCTAACCTCAACATCAAAATCAAGCTTTTCAAGCCCCAGTACGATTTCCCTTCTGATATCTGTACCTTGGTCTAGCGGTTCCACATCAAAGTATTCAGCTTCATCCGCTGGGATGTAATTTCCATTTTCATCCTCAGTGATGATGAAGAATTCAGGTTCAGGACCCATATTAAATTGATATCCTCTTTTTTCTGCTAATTTTAAGGATTTTTTAAGTACTCCTCTTGGATCACCGTCGTATGGTTTTCCATCAGTGGTGAAAATATCACATATAAATCTACTGGTACCTTTTGATTCAGGTCTCCATGGGATTGTTGAGAATGTGTTGATGTCCGGTTTTGCGAGAAGGTCACTGTCATTGATTGAAGCCAATCCTGCTACTGAGGAACCGTCAAACAATAATCCGTCATTTACTATATCTTCAACATCGTCAGCCTTTTTAAGAGGCACCGCCATGCTTTTAGGTAATCCATGTATATCTGAAAATTGCAATTTCAGAAATTTTATGTCGTTTGCGTCGATTGTCTTTATAATTTGATCTAATGTTTTATCTTTTTCTGACATTTTTTCACTTCATTTGAATATCTTCTCCATTTAGTTGAGTTAATATGGAAAAATGGAAAACCATTTTGACTAAATGAATTTAATTAAATACTTCACCGGAAGGAAACTTCCTTCCGACTAATAGTTTATAATCAGAGATATATAAATGTTTTGAAAAAAACGTCTAAATGCAATTTAAATTATACATAACACGTACTTAATCTTCTAATGTCAATTATTTTTTGCATAAGATGAATTAAAAAAAATAAAATCAAATTAATAAGAATTAAATTAAAACAATGAAATAAAAAGTAAATTATCAAAAATGTGAATATATTATCTAAAAAAAGAAAAATAAACAAGGAAATCTATACGATTCCTTGTGCATTCATAGCATCTACTACTTTCTTGAATCCTGCAATGTTTGCTCCTGCTACGTAGTTTTTATCCATACCGTATTCTTCAGCAGCAGCTGCAGCATTTGCAAAGATAGTTTCCATGATGTTTTGAAGTTTGCCGTCAACTTCTTCGAAAGTCCATGATAATCTTTCGGAGTTTTGTGACATTTCTAATGCGGAAGTAGCTACTCCACCAGCGTTGGAAGCTTTACCTGGTGCGAATAATACACCGTTTTCTTGTAAGTATTCGGTTGCTTCAATGGAAGTTGGCATGTTTGCTCCTTCAGCAACAGCAGTTACGCCGTTTGCAACTAATTCTTTAGCATCGTCTAATAACAATTCGTTTTGGGTTGCACATGGTAATGCGATGTCACATTTTACGGTCCATACGCCTTTTCCTTCGTGGTATTCAGCGGATGGTCTTGCTTCAGCGTAAGCGGTTAATCTTTCTCTTCTTACTTCTTTTACTTCTTTGAGTAATTCTACGTCAATTCCTTCTGGGTCGTAAATCCATCCAGTGGAATCGGAACAGGTTACAGGGTTACCGCCTAATTGTTGTGCTTTTTCGATAGCGTAAATTGCTACGTTACCTGCACCGGAAACTGCGATAGTTTTTCCTGCAATATCAATATCATTAGCTTTTAACATTGCGTTGGTGAAGTATAATAAACCATATCCGGTTGCTTCAGTTCTTGCGAGAGATCCTCCGAAGCTTAATCCTTTACCGGTTAATACTCCTTCGTATAATCCTCTGATTCTTTTGTATTGTCCGAATAAGAAACCGATTTCGCGACCGCCTACACCGATATCTCCTGCAGGTACATCAGTGTCTGCTCCGATGTATTTGCATAATTCGGTCATGAAGCTTTGACAGAATGCCATGATTTCTCTGTCGGATTTTCCTTTAGGATCAAAGTCAGATCCACCTTTTCCTCCACCAATTGGAAGTCCGGTTAAGGAGTTTTTGAAGATTTGTTCGAAACCTAAGAATTTGATAATTCCGACGTTTACTGAAGGGTGGAAACGTAATCCGCCTTTGTAAGGTCCGATTGCTGAGTTGAATTGTACTCTGTAACCGGTGTTTACTTGCACTTGACCGTTGTCGTCTACCCATGGAACACGGAATTTGAATTGTCTTTCTGGGTTTGTTAATCTTTCAAGAAGAGCGTTTTTTCTGTATTCTTCTTCGTTTTCTTCAATTACTACCCTTAAGGATTCTAATACTTCACGTACTGCTTGGTGAAATTCAGGTTCTGAAGGGTTTTGTTCTATTATAGTTTCAATTACTTCATCTACGTATGACAAAATTATTCCTCCAAATCGAAATTTGAATTAATTTTTAATTATATCATTAAAAGAGTTTCTACTTCATAGAGTAAATTTTAACAATACAGTTAATTATATGCATCTTCTAGTATTTAAATATTATTCAATTTTTAATAGAAATATATTAATATTATTCATAAAAATTAAGATAAATATTATACAA
>R25__coassemble_233_pt1 | contig 35858 bp, 33 predicted proteins | sample R25__metabat2_low_PE_004 | metagenome-assembled genome bin R25
AATAAATAATTGGATTGAAAATCGAAAAAATCAACTAACTTTTTGACAGAGCCATAATTTTTAAATAACATATAAATATTGTTATTTAAATAAATATAAATGACTCTTGTTATTTGAGTAAATTATAAAATAAAAAGGTGAAATAAATGGAATTAGGTGAAATATTAAGTGATGCTTTGGTTTACCCATTTCAAAACATCAAAGCATTAGTTTTATATATTATTTTAGGTATTATATTAGGAATCGCTATTTCCGGAACTGTCGTGGGTATTGCTGCAGGTACAGCTACCAAAAACATTTTCGCCCTTGTTGGTTTAGGAATTATCGGAATTTTCATTTCTCTTGTAATTGGTTTTGTAATTACAGGTTATCAATTGGACATTATTAAATATGGTATTGAAAGAAGCGCTGCAGCTCCTGGAATTGATTTTGTAAGACAATTCATCAATGGTGTAAAATACTTTGTTGTAATTATTGTTTACATGATTATCCCTATTATCATCGGTGCTATCTTAGCTGTAATCTTCCAACACTGGTTATCTTCTATAATCTCATTCATTTTAGCTATTGTATTCTCATTAGCATTACTCATGGCAGAATGTAGATTAGCTAAAACTGAAGATTTAGGTTATGCATTAGCTATTGGAGATGCTATCGGAGACATTTCAAGAATTGGTGCTCTTAAAGTTGTTTTATTTATCATTCTCATTGCAGTTATTACCTTCATTTTATTCTTGATTGTAGGTCTTATTAATCAATGGAATTCTACTGTCGGAGGAATCTTGTTAGGTATCTTAGGTGTCTACATTGCTTTCTTCATTGGTAGGGCAACCGGTTTATTATACTCTCAAGTATAAATAAACCCTCTTTTTTTATTTTTTCAGGAGGTCAAAAGTATGTACAAAAGGCTCTTGATCATTTTGATTATTTCAATTTTTTTAATAACTTCTGTGGGTGCTATTTCAGCTTCAAACAGCATTTCCGTTAAAGTTGTTTGGGATGGTGGCGATGCACCGGACCATGTTACTGTAAATCTTGTTAAGGATGGAAAAGTTGTGGATTCAGCTGAGTTAAGTTCAAAAAATTCATGGAAAACAACTTTTAATGTTGATGATGAAGGAAATTATAATGTGACTGAATCAGCTTCGGAGGATTATTCTTCTAAAATCACAGGAGATGAAATGGCAGGTTTTGTTATCACAAATCATCTTGTAAATGATGTTTTAAAGTCTGGGGATGAGGATGGCCTTGAAGATTCTTCAGCAGACGATACTGGTAAGGATGATGGTGCAAAACCTGATGATAATCAGAAGTCAAATGCTGATGATACAACCAGTGATGGCGGTCAGAATTCAAATGATGATTCTCAAGAGGATGGTACAAATTCTAGTGATGATAATCCTGCTCAAGAAGAGAGCAATTCAACAGACAACAGTACCGATGAGGGATCAACTGACAATTCAACTGAAGAAGATGATGCAACTGAAAATGTTGATCCAAAAGATGAGGATTCAGATAATGGTGATGAAAACGTAACCGAAACCACTAAATTAAAAATAACTGAAATCACTAAAAAATCAAAAGTGGTCAAAAAGGATAACAAAAAGCCTGAAAACACAACTAAAATCAAAAATGATAACACTGGTTTTCCTATAGCTATTTTAGTTTGCGCCGTGTTTGTGGCAGCATTCATCCCATTGTCACGTAGAAAATAATTGAGGTGGATGGATTTTCCATCTGCCATTTTTTAATTTTTAATGACTAAATTTCTTTTTTTAAAATTTAACTCAAGTTATATTTAAATATTTCCAAAAACATAATTTCCATTGAGTTAATTATCATGTCTAATCAAAAATCATTTATTGCAAAAGTGGAAGAGGCTATTTTAAAATCTACCAAGCCGAAATATATGGACATCCGGGAGGATATTAACAGGTTTTTAGCTGATAAATTGAACAGCAATGACAAGCCTCCTAAAGGTATTTTCAAAAGTTTTGATTTTAATGGCATGGAGGTTTTTACAATTGGGGATGAGAATGCTGAAAAAACAGTACTGTATGTGCATGGTGGTGCATACGTTAATGAAATAAATTATCAGCATCTGTTATATTGCTTCAAGCTTTCACGAAAATTAAACGTTCGTGTATTCTTGCCTGTTTATCCGCTCGCTCCTTCACATAAAGTGAATGAAAGTTTGGAGTTGATTACTGAATTTTATGAGACATTGGCTCATGAAGATAAATTGATATTGATGGGAGACTCAGCAGGTGGAGGCTTCATCTTGTCATTTTGTCAGTATATAAAAACAATTGGCCTTCCACAACCAAGTAAAATAATAACCTTTTCACCATGGGTGGATATCTCATTGGGCAACCCTCCATATGACAGTGCAAACGATCCAATTTTGGGAGAGGTCGGCCTAAGGGAAATCGGCAAATCCTGGGCAGGGGATTTGGACACAAAAGATTATAGGGTAAGCCCTCTTTATGGGGACAATAAGGGGCTTCCAAGGACTCTAATTTTTGCAGGGACCAATGAAATTTTTTACAAAGACATTAAGGTATATGTTGAAAACCTTAAGAGAGACGGTGTGGATGTCAGTTTCATTGAAGGAAACGGCATGTTTCATATTTATCCATTGTTCCCTAATCCTGAGGCAAAAAAAGCTTTTAAAGAAATAAAAAAAGAGATAATGTAATTATCTCATGTACAATATGTATTTTCCGAATTTTGGGATTCTATAAATAATCACTACTGCAATGTAGCTTAGAATTATCAATAAAATCCAAAGAATAATTGCCTTTACAGGTTCTGTTACAGGTATCTGAACGACAACAGGAAGCAGAGGTAATCTGAACAGGTTGTGCACTAAAAACACTGCAAATGAATATTTAGACAAGAAACTTACAATAGGGTATGCCTTGACTTTTTTCATTCTGGAACACAATTCAAACAATGCGAATGAACCGGTCAGGATGAATGGGAACTCATACCATAAGAAGAAATCGTATCCTATTATGTATGCATAATATTGGAATAGGAAGCATATAATGAATGATACGATTGCAAGCAATCCCATCTTTTTGGATGAATACTTCTTAAACAGGTCTTTTTTAACCAGGTATCCAAGAATTATGTAGATTCCGTAAACTCCACCACTGAATCCTAGGCAATATTGTACTGTTGCGTTTTTGATTCCATGCATGTCCAATACAAGTGTGATGAATGGTAACAGGAATGCCAGAAGTGCAAACACTATTGTTGCCTGGTTGATTGTTTTCGGGTCAAAATGGCTTAATGCGCTTGAAACAAAAGGAATTGAAAGATACATTCCGATAATCATTGGCATATACCACATGTGGCTGAAGAACAGTGATCCTGCTTCTGAGAAATTGACCTGGCTGCTTCCAACTGTAATGAATTGCAGGCTTACTGCATATATTACTGCCCAAATGACTGTTACAATAATCAATCCCTTACAGTTATTAGTCCAAAACTTACGTACACGTTCGTCATCGTATGTTCTATCTAATAGTAAGTAACCTGTAATCATTAAAAAGAATGGAACACCTATACGTCCAATAAACAGTGAAGCAAATTGGAATGCTCTTGAATAGACTCCAAAATTCATGACTGCGTCTGAGGATATGATGTAGATGCCGTCGGTAGCATGAATATATAGGACTGTCAAGATTGCTATTGCACGCACAAAGTCAATCCATTCAACTCTAGTTTTACTCATTAGATTTTTCTCCAATTGGCTGTAAACCTATTTTTCTTTTAAGTTAATTATATAATTATGTAATTGTTCATAGTCCTATTCGGATTTTGTTGGAATAAATGGAATTATTGCTTCAGCTAATCTGCTGATTGGCATAGTTTGAATCCATACTCTTCCAGGTCCGGTTAATGTGGCTAAAAATAGACCTTCACCACTCAATAGCATGTTTTTAACACCTTTGATTCTTTGAATGTCAAAATCAACACTTTCGTCCATTGCAGCAATGTGGCCCTGTTCCACAAGTAACCTTTCGCCCGGTTCCAACTCATATTCAATTACTTCCCCATCAATCTCTAGAAAGACCATTCCTTCTCCTGTGAATTTTTGAAGGATAAAACCTTCCCCACCAAAGAGTCCTGCACCTAATTTTTTTCTGAAGTGCATTTGGATGTCAACACCCTTTTCACATGCTAAAAACGCGTTTTTCTGTCCAATCACTGTTTTTCTACCATCCAGTCTTATTGGAATGATTTTTCCAGGGGTGGCTGATGCAAAAGCTATTCTTTCATTATCTTCTTTAGCAGTATAATATGTTAAAAATATTGAATCTCCACTCAATGCTCTTCCAAGCCCTTTGAGAATTCCTCCTCCGGTGTTTGTGTCCATTTTCATGTTTGGAGTCATAAATGCCATTGCACCGGTTTCGTCTAGCATGGTTTCACCCTTTTGAAGGGTACATATTACGACAGGGAATGCTCCGCCTTCTATTTCATATTCCATATTTATCACCTATTAATTTGAATCTTCTTTATTTAATGTATTTAAATTAAACTAATAATTATTTTCGGATTATATTCCAAAGACTGATGACACTATTCCTGGAGTCACATAAGCCTCAATGCATCCTGCAATCGCCAGAAATATTATGTCAAGTATCAATAAGAGGAGTATATCTTTAAAATCCCTCTTCAATCCATCAAGACTTCTTGTTCTGATTATTCGTATTTCCGCTCTGGTTATGATGAATGCAATTGTAAGAGCAAACACTGTGCCCAGATATTCTATGATTCCATGAGGCAGTGTTGAAACCAATCCGAATATGAAGTCCTGGCCTATAAACTGGCCTGCGATAAAACTGCTTTGCAGCACGTTTATCACGGAAAATATTGAAAACAGGAATCCTCCAATCATGGTCATTATGTCGATTAAGAAGTTGTGGATGAAATATTCAAGGCCGCTTGTGTCGGTTGCAGTATTGTTTATAGGGGAGGGGATGTTGTTCTCATGGGCAAATTCAATCATCTGGCTCATTTGCCCGTAGCTGTCTCCCGCCTCGAAATACCCAATTAGGCTTCCAACAATCAGAGATCCAAAAACGATTATTAATGCAATCAGTAGTAGTTTCTTGTTTCTATTGAAAAATTCTTTGTCAATCAGATTCATAGTTAATATTATGTTCATTTTATTATAAAATTTTATTAAATGGCTAAAAATTCATGAATATTTTTGAGTTAGTTTATATATCAATATAATGTTAAATATTTAAATAAAAGTCTTTCAGATATGAAGGATGAGGAGATTGCCAAACGCTTCCTTGACATATTCGATAAGGTCAAGTTTGGCGGATTGATTTTCATTCCAAATACAACCTATGCATTCATGCCTAATTCAAGATTGGGTGCCGAAGCACTTTTAAAAGTGTTGGACTTTAAAATAGAGTTTCCGATACATAAATTTGACAGAATGGTTATTGCATCAAAAAGATAGTTTGATGTCATGATTGGGTGTAATTTCAATTTATGTGCTGATGTTTGATTGATGATTATATTCTAATTTCCGTCAGGTATTTTGGCATGGGCATTAATTTGGCGAAGGATGAACTCCTCGATTTAAAATTGCAATTTTTATAGCGTTTCACAAAAAATAGGTTATTCTCAGATATTGGGATTGAACAACATAGTAATTACAATTGAATGATGGTTGTGGCTTCACATGATGTGAAGCCGATTAGGATGATGCCTTTTTATACATCTCCGCATACAATCCATCTAATTTCAATAATTCTTCATGGGATCCGACTTCTTTTATGTCTCCATCCTTCATGAAGATAATCTTATCTGCATTCTTGATTGTAAATAGGCGATGCGCTATTATGAATGTGGTTTTTCCTTCCATCATATGTTCCATTGCTGATGTTACCATGTTTTCAGTTCTTGTATCCATGTTTGAAGTAGCTTCATCCAAAATCAATATTTTTGGATTGGACAATACTGTTCTTGCAAGCATCAAAAGCTGTTTTTCACCAACTGACAATTGGGAATCCTCTTCGCTTATCACCGTATCGTAACCATTAGGCAGCAGGTTAATGAATGAATCGCAGCCTATTAATTTAGACACTTCAACAATCTCTTCCATGGTGGCACACTCTTTTCCGTAGGAGATGTTCTCAGCTATTGTTCCGTTGAAAACCCATGAGTCCTGCAACACCATTCCAAATGCATTTCTTAATTCTTCCCGCTTTATTTCTCTAATGTCCTTGCCGTCCAGCAAGATTTTTCCACCGTTAATGTCATAGAACCTCATCAGCACATTGATTAATGTGGTCTTTCCGGCACCTGATGGACCAACAATGGCCATCACCATTCCAGGTTCTGATTTCAATGAAACATCATAGAACAACTGTTTTTCGGGGACATAACCGAATTCAACGTTTTGAAATTCAATTTCCCCCTTAACGTTATCCAAATCAAGTTTTGCAAGTTGTGTTTCATCTGTTTCCTCTTCCTCGTCAATAATTTCGAAAATTCTTTCAAGGGATGAAAGTCCTGATTGCACTTGATTCATTGAAGTTGAGAACTGGGAAAGCGGTCCGTTCAGAAGCTGTCCGTATAGCATGAATGCCAAGAACTCTCCGATGGTCAATGTGCCTTTGAGAATGAAAATCGCACCAATCATACTAATGAGGATGTATCCTACTTTGCTGATTAGAAGAGTCATAGGGAAAATAAAACCTGAATAGAATTTGGCTTTCACATATGACTTGTGGAATTTCTGGTTGATTTTGTCGAAATTTTCTTTGGTTTGTTCTTCCATATTATAAGACTTGATTAGAGTATGGTTTGAGAAAATGTCTCCCATAAATCCGTTCAGTTCTCCGACTGATGACTGCTGGAGTTTGAAGTTCTTCTTGGTGATTTTTGTAATAATTCCTGTAATGACAAATGATACTGGAAGCAGAACAGCATATATTGTTGTCAGATAAGGGTCTACAACAATCATCATGATGAATACCAGAATTATAATCAATATCTGAACAAGGAAATCTGTCAGGTCATTTGATATGAATGATTCAAAGGTTATCAGGTCATTTGTTAGGCGTGCCATGATGTCTCCTGACGAATGGGTGTCCAGATAATTTATAGGCACCTTGTTGAGCTTTTCATAAAGTTCCTTTCTAAACTCTTTTGAAACGTCGCGGGATATGATTAGAGTGATTTTGCTTGCTATGATTGTAGCTCCGTTTCCCATGATGTACAATCCAGCAATTCCAAGTATATACAATATCAAATAGGTCTCATTCAGTCCAACATATCCTCTAGATACATATTGTGATAGGTAATCAAGGATGTTTCCCACTAGCTTTGGAGTAACGGCCAACAAGAAATTACCAACAACCAATATTGCAATTGCAAATATGAATTTTTTCCTGTCCTTGTGGAGGTAATTGCTTAATCTCTTGAAAAGCTCAATATATGAATACTTTTTGTGTTTGGCCATATTATTCATCCTCCTTCAAATATGCTTGGGTGGCATAAATCTCTTGGTATAGTTCACATGTTTCTAAAAGATGTTCATGAGTTCCCTGACCTACAATTCGTCCCTTGTCCAAAACGATGATGTTGTCCGCATCCATGATTGTGCTGATCTTTTGGGCAACCATCAGAATGGTCTTGCCTTTAAGATATTCCTTGACGTTTTGTCTGACGATATATTCAGTTTTTGAGTCCAGTGCAGAGAAACAGTCGTCAAATATGTAGATTTCAGCATCCTTGGCTAGTGTTCTTGCTATGGACAGTCTTTGTTTCTGTCCTCCTGAAACGTTCATTCCTCCTTGTGCCATAATGCTGTCTAAACCATCTGGTAAAAATTCAAACACCTCTGAGAATCTGCTCAATTCACACATTTCAATTGCTTTTTCCCTTGACAGGTTTTGGTTGTTCATGGCAATGTTTGCATAGACTGTATCATTCAGTACAAGCGTTTTCTGGTTTGCATATGAAATTTTGTCCCGTAGGTAGGTAATGTCCAGCTGTTTGGTGTCAATTCCCTTGTAAAGTATTTCTCCAAAGGTTGGGTCATATAATCTGTTTAAAAGATACATTATGGTACTTTTTCCAGAACCGGTAGGTCCTATTAATGCGGTAGTGGTTCCTTTTTTGGCTTTAAAGCTGATGTCTGCAATAACGCTTTTTGCTCCGCTATATCCGAAAATGACTTCTTTGTATTCGACCTCTGGCGCATCTTCGTCTTCACTGGAAATGTCGTCGGAGGGGTGGTTGATTACGCTTTCATCCATATATAAGACGTCTTCAATACGTTCGGTTGCCACAATTGTTTTAGGTAGTGTGTCCACAATGAATGGGAGAATTCCAAGTGATGTGATGAAATAGGTCACATATTGGAAAAATAGGATTAAGTCGGATATTGTAACTATCTTTGTCTTAAGTTGGACAGACCCCAAATAGTAAATCAATAAAACGGCTAAGTTCATTATAATCAGGGCAACTGGTGTCAGGTAGTATAGCTTTAATTCAGCCTCTACTGAATCTTCATTAAATTCATCATTCAATTCGTTGAATGTTTCAATTTCATATTTCTGTTTTCCGAATGCCCTTATTGTTCTAACTCCCTCTATCTTTTCCTTGAACTTCAAATTCAGGAAATCCAACTTTTTCTGCAGTTTGTTGAATAGGGGAATGCTCTGTCTACTTTTCACTTCCATAAATACGATTGTCAATATGAAAGCGACTACAAGTATTCCGCACAGGGTCAAGTCGATCTCTGCAGCAGCTATTATGACTCCAATTATCACGGCGGGAATGATAAGTGCATTTCTCAGGAAATTTATCATGAAAATTTGGATTCTTGTTGTGTCCGCTGTTGCACGTGTCATTAAACTTGAGCCTCCAAACTTGTTGAAGTCATAAGAGGATAATGAAACAATCTTATCAAATAATCCTTCACGAACGTCGCAGGTTACGCTTGCGCTAATGAATGAGCTCAAGTATGATGAAGCTATCATGCTCACTCCATAAAGCACTGTAAGAGTCATCATGTAGATTCCGGTGTTGTCAATAAAACTGAGGTTTCTGTTGTAAATGCCTGTATCGATTATGTTTTTTGTCTCCTGCATGATGTTTATCTGGAAATATACTTGCAGTATAACCACCAGTATGACTAAAAGAAGATATTTCCAATAAGGATTAACATAATCTCTCATAAATTTAATCATAATCATTACCTTTAAATGTGATATGTAATAGTTTATTAAGTGGAATATAAATGTTTTAATGGTAAGATTGTAAATTGAATACTTTTTTGTAAAATTTATGTGATATTGTTAATTTTTTTTTAAAAAAAGTGGTGAGTAATATTTAATTACTCAAATTAGTATAATCTGTATGCATCATATGCTGCAATAAGTCCGTAAATTCCAGACACGGTATACTGTATTATTGGGCCAAAATTTAAATAAATGATTATTGCTGCAATTATCACTCCCACTATGAATATGATCAAACCTCTTGCCTTGTAACCTTCGATTGCCTGGCCTAATCCCGGAATGATGAATGAGAAAACTCCATTTATCACTGCATCACTTTCTACCATCAAGTCACCTCCTTTAATTATATTAAGGTTTAGGCATACGTAAATATAAATTTTTTGTTCAATATTTTTTAATTCAAATAAAATCCTGTAAAATAAGAAAACTTTAATATTTGACATTATAAATATTTGATTGTGGTATTATGAATATAAAAAATTTTTTAGTGATGGGATTGGTCATTGCAATAATGACCTTGGCTCCATTGTCAGCAGCAGACGATGATGTGGGAATGTTGGATGCATTGGACATAACTCCATTCGATGCAGATACTAATGTGACAATCGATGGAATCACATTCAACGTTCCAAAAGGTTACGGCGAACAAAAGGACATAGCAAAAGATGACGACACTTACTCCATTGGTAATTCAAAGATTACATTGAGCAATCATCAATACCTGAATGAGGATGGGGACTTGCTTAATCTTCAGGTGATGTTTACCGGAGACAAGAACTTGTCTGCAGACAAATTGAAATCAGAGGAGGGAATGGTCAAAAAAACAATCAATGGTAAAGAGGGAATGTACAGCGAATCAGATGGCGTTGCAATGTTTATCTACGTTCAAGACGGAAAATGCGCTCAAGTTACAGCGGACAAGGATGTCATTTCCAAAGTGATTGTCTAAATCCTTAAAGTTATTTGATGTGGCTTGGGCCACTTCTACTTTTTTATTTTTTTTTCAATGATTTTTCTAGTTTAGTTTTTTTTATCTATTTATCCAATTTACCGATTTTCGTATATTATTTTGCCATTTTATACACTAAAATATTGAATTATTTATAAATAGTATAAAAATAATAAATAATATTGTATAAATTTTTATATTTATTTGGTGTAAAAATGCAAATTAAGAATAATGTAATGTTCATCGGTTTGATAATGCTTATATTATTGAGCGTTACTTGTGTAAGCGCAACACAGGCCCCGGACAATAATTCCACATTACAAACTGATGATTCAAACCTTGTGGGGGTAATCTCTTCACAAGACATGGAGGATATAGAGGTTCAGGCTACGGAAGCCGAACCGGAAAATGATATTGAAGAAGTGCTTGAAGCTGATGGCGAGGAGGTTATTGGTAGTCAGGCGGAAAGTAATGGAAGCATTGAAATTGATGGTGATAGTGTAGCTCAAAGCAATGGAGATGTGCTTGGAGCTAGTGATGATGAGGATGTTTTGTCTTCAAATGAGGATTATTTCATTAACTATGGTTATCCAATTAAATATAAATATCTCAAAAGTACGGAGACTTTAAATATTGGTCCGACTTTTGATTCTGTGACTTTTAAGTCCCAACTTGGTCAATTCCGTTATCATACATGGTTTTTATTCCTTATGGACTTTCCTGATCATAGTGGACAGATCCATACCATTTCAACAGGACAACCTATGATTCTTAAAGGTGGACCTGCATCTAAAATGGATGCGATAAAAAATGGAGGAACTCTTTTTTCAGGAAATCCTGAAGCTTTTTATAATGTCTATATTTTAGGTAACTTTAAAGGAGGTCCGAATGGAATATTTGATGCGAAAGGTTTGTCATCACTAGGTAAGATTACTCACACACAGACTCTTGCTTGTTTTAGGGATTGTGATTTCATAAATGCAATCAACGGGGGATTTATCCTTGATGACTTCGATGATACTTTTATGAGAAAGTATAACAGGACTCCTGTAGTGGTGTTTGAAAACTGTAACTTCAGAAACATCACCGGAGGTGCCGTAATTGCCAATTATAAATGTAATATCACATTTAAAAACTGTAATTTTGAAGATATCACTGGTGAGTATGGTGCTGTCAAGGCTGTGGAAGGTACCAATATAGTATTTGAAAACTGTAAGTTCACCAACATCAAATCCAAAGTGGAATGCGAGGTGACCAACAGTGCTGAGGGTGTTTTAACCATATCATTAAAACCTATTACAAATTATGTAGGTGCGGTCACATCCCAAGGAAATGTTAAGTTTACAAACTGCGAATTCTGGAACGGTACAAATTTTGTAAAAACCAATGATGTAAACATTTGCCAGAATCCATTAATAAACAAAGAAATTAAGCTTTTAATTAAATTTGAGAATCCGAAATATACTTTAGACACTTATACTCCAACATTCCGCACTGATAAGAATGGCCAAGTCAAATATGATTATAGGCATGATCAAAAATTATGGTCATGGAGTAATGAAGGTTACAATACATTCATCTGTAGTTTTGATGGGGACAGTTATACCTTGCCGTTCAGTGTCCCTGGTGAATTCGAAACATTCGGTGCATTCAACTACTTGCAAAGTTTAGTCAACAATGCATCTGCTAATGGTGTCATAAACTTGACCCGTGACTTTGTCTACTCTGAAGTCTATGACACAAACATTGTTCAGGGTATTTTAATCAATAAAGATAATTTGACCATTGATGGTCAGGGCCATACAATTGATGCAAAAGGATTCTCAAGAATATTCCAGTTTGGCGATCGTGTTCGTGATGTTACACTTAAAAACATGATTCTCATTAACGGAAACCATGAGAACTATGGTGGAGCGATAGAGTTCAAGGGCAGCTATGGTACTATTGAAAATGTAGAATTTAGAAACAATCACGCTTATCGTGGTGGTGCAGTTGACTTCAGTAATTACCAAGGTAAAATAGTCAATTGTACATTCGAATCAAATCGTGCTGATAAGGATGCCGGTGCATTATACTTCCATAATTTCGGCATAATTGGTGAAAAGACAACTCTGCAAGATAGTGTTTTCATAAATAACACTGCTGAAAATGGGGGTGCAATATACAGCTTCGATTGTCGTGATGTAACCTTGACTGGGAACAAGTTTATTTACAATAGGGCAACATTGGGTGGTGCAATATACAACCGTTTAAGTTATAATAATGTAATTAATAACTCTTACTTTTCAGCCAATGAGGCAAAGATGGGGGGCGCCATTTACTTTGAAGTAAATCCAATGAATATTCTTTCATCTAATTTCACATTAAATGTCGCTGAAAGGGGTGGTGCAATTTATCTCAGTAATAAGGACCGTGATGGTAATCTTGACACAAAGAGTATGAGTATTAGCGATTCTTATTTCATGGACAACAAGGCAAATGCAACTGAAATAGTCATTGTAAAGGATGATAGGGATAATCAGGAATTGCAGGTTGCCTTGAAAGGCGGAAATAATTATGTCAATGCGGTATATGCTGAAGATAACGCAACAGTCGACTTTGATAATGTTTCCTTTTGGGGAAATGGATATTGGGCTAAAAAAACAAATTCCCTTAAATCAGAGTATGCTCCTTTTGTGAAAATTGATTTGTATGCTTTAAGCACTAAAAACAGAGTTTTCACTTCTTCTGAGGTAAGTGATGTTAATGGTATTGCCACATTTAGTTATGGTGATGCACACACAGGATATTATCCTATTGTGGTTTTACAACATGCTAATGATTTGCAGTATACATTTGCTCAAAAGATGACTTCCATTTCAGTTAAAAATGCTACATTTGCGGACTTGCAAAGGTTAATCGACAATACTCCTGAAGGAGGAGAATTAATTCTCGAAAAAGATTATGTTTACACTGAAGCGACCGATGCAAATATTAAAGATAATGGCGGTATCCTCATTAACAAAAAAATCACTATCCTAGGTCAAGGCCATATTATCGATGCAAAAGGCCAAACAAGAATGTTCAAGGTTAATGCAGCTCATGTCTCAATGAGTGGAATAGTATTTGAAAATGGAGCAAATATTTTAGGAAGTGTGGCCGAATTTAATAAGGGGGATATTAAAGTAAATGACTGTATCCTAACAAATAATCCTGGACCTGTATTTTACATAGGGGGAGGATTCGGTTTTGATTTCAATGACAACTGGTTTGGAAACGACTGGACCAATTACAATGAAAAACCTAGTGTCCTTGGTGACCTTGAAGCGGACAGATGGTACTTCCTGAATGTAACCGTGACTACATCAAGCATTTCAATGTCATTAAATAATGAATACGTCAATTCTAAAAATGAAGTTATCACTGTTGATGAGAATCATTATGGCTTGCCAGGGATTGAGTTTGCATTCAATACCACAAGCAATATTAAAATCAAGGAAAATGTAACTGGAAATATTTATATTGTCCCGGATAATCAGCTTACATATGTTGTTCCCGAAAAAGGTTATGACTATGAAAATCCTATTGGAATAACCCTCAAGTATGCCGACAAGTCTTTCACTAAAACTGTTAAATTCGTTGCTGGATTGCACCTTGAAGGATTGCCTGATCAAATGGTATATGGCAATGTCAGTGACTATTCTGTAAGGTTAGTTGACACCTTCGGCAATGTAATTTATCTGGATAAAATGAAATATATCATCTTTGAGTTGTCCAATGGTAAGAGTATGGTTTTGAATCCTGATCCTAATGGATATTCTAATTTAAAACTGAACACTCTTTTAAATGTCTCTGAACCTGGAACATATAATTACACTATTTACATCGAGAATGATCATGTATATCCTAAAATAAATGGCAGTTTCACTATCCTTCCAGTAAAAACCTCTTTGAATGTGATTGTTGAAAATTATCATATTGGTGAAAGCAGAAACGTCACTGTTGTTCTTGATTCAATTTATGGTGGTGTGACTGAAGGTACTTTAATAGTGGCTATTAATGGTTTGAGAGTTCTTAAAGTAGATGTTGCTGGTGAGAGGGTTTACACAGTTGAAGTAAGTAATCCTGTTGGTCATTATCCGGTAATCGCAGAGTATATTCCTACTTCACATTATCTGAGAAGCTATGAGGATGAGGTATATTATCTTGTGCTCAAATATGACTCAAAAATCGACGTGGAAGCTCCAGAAAGCATTACTTATGGTGAGGATTTCAAAGTTAAATTGAACATCTCCAATAAAACCATTGTTACATACAGTGTTTTAGATGCTAATAATGTGTCTGTTGAAAACGGAACAATTGATAATGGGGAATTGATCGTTAATGGTTTAGATTGTGGAGATTACACTTTAATCATTGTCAACAAAGAAAACGATACTGTTTATGAAAGCCGTATTGTTGAAACATTCACTGTTGAGAAGATTATTCCAAAAATGGAAGTCAACTGTGCTGTTGTCGAATCTTATGTGAACATCACTGTTAAAATGGATTCCAATGTAACTGGTAGCATCTTATTCGGCAGCAACATCGTCCCTATTGAAAACGGTATTGCAACTTTCATAGGTCAGTTTGAACCAGGATATCATGTTGTAAATGTTACTTACCAAACCGACAAGCCAGATATCTTTACTTCCGTTAACAGAACAGTTTCATTCTACACTACAAAGTCAAATGATGATGCATTGCAGAACACTTCAATTGAAATCATTCCTGAAATGGCAAACAATAACGTGTTCTTAACCGCTAAAGTCAATCCAAGTGCAACAGGTGTTGTTGCGTTTATTATAGATGGTGAATCAGTTTTAGTGCCAATCGTTAATGGTGAAGCTGTGCACTTCACTGTTTTGGAAGCAGGAACACACAATGTATTGGTAACATACACAGGAGATTCCAGATTCAATGCAAACAGCACACGCACAACAATCAATGTAACCGATAAGGTTAAGAAGAACACTACAATCACTCAAAACGTCAGCATTGACGGAAACAATGCCGGAATCACTGTTGAGGTCGATGAATATGCAACCGGTGAAGTTGCATTCACAATTGATGGAAACACCTACAAGGTTGATGTTTTCTTCGGAAAAGCTGTATTTAACGGTTATTTCAATGAAGGTTATCATGTAATTGATGTTGAATACTTAGGTGACGATGAGTTTGAATCAAATTCAACTTCTGTAAGCTTTACAATTGAAAAACCTGCTCTTAAAAACACTACTGTTGATGTGACAAGCAGAATCAATGAAGGAACAGTTGAACTCTTCATCAGTCTCGATGCTGAAACCAACGGGTTTGCCTTAATTGACATTAATGGAACTGAAGCATATGTTAAAGTGGATTATGGTTTTGCTTACTATAAAACAGTCTTAAGCCCTGGAAATTATAGTGTTAATGTTAAATATATTGGTGATGAAAAATTCAATCCTGCCGAGGCAACAAAATCAATCACTATCGAACAGCCTGAAATAAAAGATTCAAACATCACATTGGATGTTTATGTTGATGGCAATAAGATTTTCGTCATCATAAATGTTCCTTCTGACGCTACAGGATTCGTATTGTTATCCATCAACGATACATACACTTATTATGATTTGACTGGCGATAATGAATTCATTAGTTATTCTGCCATCTTGCCACTTGGCACATATAATGTAACTGCCATGTATTCTGGTGATGATAATTATGACTTTAGTATGGACAATGAAACAATTGAACTTTCCCGCAGTTTTAACACTACAATTGATGCAAAATCTGATGTCAATGAGACCACAGTAACCATATCTGTTGAAGTTGATAGTCAAGCTACAGGTTTTGTAGAGATTGCAGTTGCAGGCAAGAAGTTCTACGTGCCTGTCGTTGACGGTGTTGCTAAATTTGAAAACAAATACATTCCAGGACAATATGTTGCAAATGTGACTTATCTTGGTGATGATTTGTTCAATTCCAATACTACAACAACTACCTTTGTTGTGATTGAGCAAGAGGAATCATTGAAAAACACTACCCTGAATGTTGATATTTCAATTAATGGAAATGATGTTGCTGTAACTGTTAAAGTCAATGAGAATGCCACTGGTTTGGTTGCATTTGAATTGGATGGCGATATCATTTATCTACCAATAAACAACGGTCAAGTAACTCAAGAGTATGTATTGCCTGTTGGTCATTATGATATGACTATTACTTATATTGGTGATGGTGAGTTCAATGCTAATCAGACAACTAGATCAGTAGATGTGGTTGAAAATACCACTAAACTTGATGCAAATCTTGAGGTAACTTCACAAGTTGTTGAAAACAATGTAATTATCACTGTTAATGTCAATAAAAATGCAACAGGTTACGTTGAAATTGCTATTTCTGGAAATAAATTCTATGCTCCTGTTGTCGATGGTGTGGCTGTATTCAAAAACCAATATTTAGCCGGAACTTATGTAGCTAATGTGACTTACCTTGGTGATGATAAATTCAATGCTGCAAATGCTACTTGCTCATTTAGCATCACTAGTCAAAATGTATCATTGAAAAACACTACTGTTGATGTAAACGTTTCTGTTAATGGAAACAATGTTATTGTAACTGTTAATGTTAACGAAACCGCTGACGGTTTGGTTGCGATTGAATTGAATAACAGTACTGTCTACCTTCCAGTCAACAACGGTAAAGTAGTATATGAATCTTCATTGCCTATCGGAAATTATAATATGTCTGTAATTTACCTTGGTGATAAGGAATTTAATTCCAATAAGACAACTAAAGAATTTAGTGTGGTTGAAAACACTCCTGTAGATCCGTCCTTATTGAAAACAGTCATTTTTGCACCGCAAGTGACCACAACCTACAATGGTAACGGTTACTTGACAATAACAGTTAAGGATGAAAACGGTAAACTGGTCAAGTCAAGAAGTCTCAGTATCACAATCAACGGAAAAACAAAAGTTGTTAAAACAAATGCCTATGGTGTTGCCAAATTGTCAACAAACGGTTTGGATCCGAAAACATACACTGCCAACATTGTATTCAAGGGTGACGGAACATATGCTAAATCAAGTGTTGCTGCTAAAGTGGTTGTGGGTAAAGCTGCATCCAAGTTAACTGCCAAAAAGAAAACATTCAAGAAAGCTAAAAAGATTAAAAAATACAAAATAAAACTCAAATCTGGTAAGAAGGCTATCAAGAATGTTAAAGTTACCTTGAAAGTCAAAGGCAAAAAGTTCAAGGCGAAAACAAATGCCAAAGGAAAAGCGGTATTTAAAATCAAGAAATTATCCAAAAAGGGTAAATTCAAAGCTAAAATCAAATTCAAAGGCAACAAATACTACAAGGCAGTTACCAAAAAAGTAAAAATCAAAATCAAATAAGGAGAAAATAATTTCTCCTAATCTTTCTTTTTTTTTTAAACTTAAATGTTAAATTGGTAGAGTTAAAGCTATTACATCGATTAAAATATGAATGATGTAGCTCAAAATCACGTTTTTTGTTTTCAGGTAAGCGTAGAAATAGAAGATGCCTCCCAGTCCTATAATCAATATTATATGCGCTAATGCTCCACCATAGGTATTGACATGCATCAAACCGAATATCAGGAGTGCTACGATTGTACTTAATATGATGGAAAGTTTTCTGGATGCTATGTTGAAGAGTGCATGCATCATGATTAAGAATATGGATACCCTAAACAATTCCTCGCCAAGCAGCTGTATGAATGTCATAATCCAGAAAACAAGATCCATGTTTGATTCTACTGCAGCGTTTGTGGTTGGAGCCAATCCCAAATTTTCAAGTAAGATGCCCATTACTATGGAATATATGAAATAGGCAATCAAACATGCAATGATTATTTTGATGTCTTTTCTTTCAGGCTTTCTGAACAACAGTTCAAATCTTCCCCGGCATACGTAAGCTAATGGGAGGAGCACTGACAGACATAAAATCAATGATGTGGTATTGTCATCAATGTTTGCTGGAATAATAAGGGTTGCGATAAACACTAAAACTCCTGCCAATAGGAACAGCCAGTCCTTTGATGAAAGCATTGGAATTCCGTTATAAAATGGGAAGTCCATATTTTCGTTTTCAAATCTATAAAAATTGTTCATATTATCACTTATTATTTAAGAATCGTCTTCCTGAAGGTTTTCTGGAATTTCACCAAACCAGTTGCTTCTCTTTCCGATGTAATAAAGTAATATGCCGAAAATTACAGTGCCAGTGGTTGAAATTATTAAATCAGACATTTGTATGGTTGATGTTGTGGATTGAATTCCAAACATGACCAGTAAGCTGAGGGATAGGTTATTTGCAGTATGGAATGCGGAACTGACTTCCAGACCATTGGATTTCCATGCTAAAAATCCCATCACTAGACCTGAAATTATTATTCCAATGTTTCCTATGCCATTGTATCCGTGGGTTAATCCAAAGATTATGGCTTGGAGAATCACTGCCAAAATCGGTATGTTAAACCATGACCCGAATGTTTGCATAATAAGTCCACGGAACACGTATTCTTCAGCAATACATTGTAGCGGCACTACAATTAGAAGGATTATAAAAAACAGTATTGAGAAATGATAATCTCCAGTATTGCCCAGTATTGCGGCTTCAATAACTCCCACGATAAGGAATAAAATAAATGGGATTATAAATGCCTTGAGGTATAGGTTTCTGTTCCATCCTCCACGTGAAGATGAGTATGAGGAAAACGGTCTGTCCTTAACAATTCTAGTTGCAAGGTACAAAGATGGAATCATGATGGCCACTCCCAAATGGGAATAAATTTCGCCTATTTCGGTGTTCATGATTTCATATCCGCCATGCATGAGTTGGTACATAATGTTATCTCCGTATATTGCAGAGAAAACGGCAGTTAATATTAAACTGAGTATTAAGAATATTATTGCACCTATTATGAAAACAAGTATGGGCTTGTACCATCTGTATTTTTCGAAAGTTCTTGGAAATGTTGTGTATTCTGAAATCTCTTTGCCTGTCATATAGATATCTTTCTATTTATTTGCATATAATCCTATCAGTAACATTTTTTTATTGGCATTTTGTGAAAATTATTCGTTGGATAAAATCTGATTTTTCAAGAATTTCAAAACCAGTTTATAATAACTTGGCAATTGAAACAAGAGAAACCACCATATTCAATATTAACTATACAATGTTATTTGTATTTGACTCTGATAGAATAAGTGTTGGTTGTTGGATTTGTTTTCTGAGGAGAAGGTCAATACAGGAAGGCAGGTGGAGCTAGATATTGCAAAGGGATTATCCATCATATTCATGATTTTTCTCCATACTTTAATGGTAGTTAAGGGATTCAACAATTCTTTAAGTTATGATTATAATTTTGTATTTGGTAATGTTTTAGGTAGGCCTTGTGCCGCTCCAGTTTTTATGTTCTGTATGGGTGTTGGGATAGTATATTCGAGACACAGCCAATGGAATACTATGATGCGAAGAGGTGTAATATTATATCTCCTATGCCTTTTGGTAAATGTATTTGAATTTTTCATACCTAATTTCATTTGCGGAGCTCTTTTAGGCAGATGGTGTGTTTTCCCAACTGATGATGGATTATTATTGTTTTGTGTTGACATTTTTGCGTTTGCCGGTTTAGCATTTGTTTTAATGGAGGTATTAAATAAATTTAAACTTTCAAACAAATGGATGATCGTGATTGCAGTTGTAATGTCCTTAATCGGAACATTTACAAGAGGTTTTGATTTTGGGTTGCCAATTTCAAATTTATTCTTTGCTGATTTTATAGGTTCTGCTGGAGGATTTGGCGCTTTCCCATTGTTCATTTGGTTCATTTTTCCAGTTGCAGGATTTGTTTGGGGACAATATTTCATTAGAGCCAAAGACAAGAAAAAGTTCTTCAAGTTTTGGCCAATCTATATAATTGTAGCATTCGTTTACTTTATGTGACCTCACAAGTATTGGGCAGTGGTGTGTTTTCCGATGATGTTCATTTATATTATTTCATGACCCTGCTCGAAATTATTTTTGATTTGTCTGGATAAGGTTGTATAACTATTTTTTCATTGTTTTATCTGCTAATTTTAAAAGATTGTTTTTATATGCTATTTTGTATATTAATTTAGGCATATTTTATATTTTTATTTATTTTTTCTAATAATTATAGTAATATTTTCTTTACTTTAACATTTATATACTGATTTATTCAATAGTTACATAATTGATGAATCGGGTGATGCCGTGAGGTACATTAACAGAAAGGATTTGTTGATTGTTGCTAAGAATATGGGTCGACTAATGGTTGGAATAGGGGTGTTGTGTCTGGTTCCAATAATCATAGACTTGATTTATCTGGAATTCAATGCTCCATATTATCTGATTCCTTCATTGATGTCAATTATACTCGGCCTGATATGCATAATGCTTTTGGAGGGGCGAAACATCAAGAAAATGCGTTTGAAGCATGCAATGATTGTATCCACTCTCTCATGGTTATGGGCAGGTTTGGTTTGCGGTTTGATTCTTTACTTTATAACTGGCATAAGCTTCATCGATGCCCTTTTTGAAAGTGTATCAGCATTGACTGGAAGTGGAATTACAATTTATCCAGATGTGGAGAGTCTGCCTCACAGTGTGCTATTTTTTAGGGGCTTCCAGCAATGGATTGGTGGTTTGGGAATCATTGTCATGATCATATCTGTTCTAACAAAATCCAGTGCGGCTTCTTCAAAATTATATAGGTCCGAAGCCCGTGAGGACCGCATTAAGCCATCCACCAAGGCCACAATAAAACAGACACTCAAGATATATTCCATTTTCACAGTTTTCGGCATTGTTTTGTATTGTCTTGCGGGAATGCCTCTTTTTGATTCCATCTGCAATACGTTCAGCATAATTTCAACAGGTGGAATGAGCGTAAAGAATGCGAATATGGGATATTATCAAAGCGACATCATCTATTTCATTACCATAATCCTGATGATACTGGGTGCGACAAGCTTCTTGGTTCATTATAATCTTATAAAGACACGTGGAAGATCTTTAATTAGGGATATGCAATTTAAGGTGATGATTTGTCTGATAGCGGCTGCATCATTGTTGATTTATTTCACATCTTATATAGTTCCAATGGACAATCTCTTTGTTGTGGTTTCGGCTATCACCACAACCGGAGCAAGCATTCAAAGCTCAACCGTGATGGGGGGATGGCCTCCGTTTACAATATTCATATTAATAGTGTTGATGCTCATGGGAGGTTCCAACGGATCCACGGTCGGTGCAATAAAATTGATGAGAATCATTGCGTTTTTTAAGGGGATATACAGAAACCTTCGTGAGATATGGTCTCCCGCAGGAAGCGTTGTTCATGTTCACCATGAGGGAAAAAAGCTTTCCGACGATGTTGTGGAGCAAAGCGGAAACTACATAACAATTTACCTGCTGTTCATTCTCATTACATGGTCATTATTGTGCCTGTACGGTCACGACACATTCGATTCGCTATTTTTTGCAGTTTCGATGCAGGGTAATGTTGGCCTTGAAATAGGGCAGATTTCACAAGCATTGGAATGGCCATTGAAAGTTGTTGGCATATTTAACATGTTGACTGGCAGATTGGAGATTTATCCTGTATTGATTACATTAAGGGCATTCTTTGAGATATTTAAAAGATGATTTAATGATGGTAAGCATAATCTCTCAAGAATAAATATTGTTTTCCTATAATAAAATTGATTTAATAGGTAACCAAGTCTTTATATTTATTAAAAATTAATATTATTTCATGAATTTTAAAATAATTGACAATCTAGTAGTTTTCATTGACAATATTGTTCCTGAAAGGTATTTGTCCAAGTTCCAGGAATTTTTGTTGAGTGGAGCTATTTTTACGGATGCAAGTAAAGTTTTAGCTATTCTGATAATTTTTTTAATAATTTCAGAAATTGCTTTAGCAATAGAAATGACTCTCCTAAACCTTCCATTGTCCATATTGATATTGCCTTTTTTCATAATTCCTGGACTTTTCACATATGTCATTGTACAGCAGGAGAAACGGGCTCAGGAAATAGAGCGGACTGCACCGGACTTCCTAAGGCAGCTTTCAAGCATGCTTCAGGTTGGTCTAAGCTTTGAAAACGCAATGGAGGATATGTCTAAGTATGGGGAGGGGCCGATGTATGATGAAATGCGCAGAACAATCATTGAAATAAGAATGGGTCGCAATTTCGATGAGGCGTGGCGTGCAATGTCCAAGCGACTTAAATCAAAGGAATTGGAACGGATTTTTGGAATAATACTTGATGGGCGCAAATCAGGTTCAAGCATTTCAAAGGTCTTATCTGATGTTTCCGATGACTTGAGGGACTTGATGGCGCTCAAGCGTGAGAGAAGGTCCTCTGTCATGATGTCTGTGATGTTTCTCGTAATATCTGCAGTTATTGCAACGCCTTTTTCAATAGGTATGGTGAGTGTTTATGCGGGATTCATGCAAAACTTCGGAATGGATTCGCAAATCATTCTGACAGCCCCTGTTGTTGGAGAGATTTATATGATAATCCATTCGGTTCTGGTAGGATTCATAATAAGTATTATCATGTACGGTGAAATAAAAAAGGGAATCAAGTATTCACTGCCTCTGGCAACAGTGTCATTTGGAATATTCTATTTCATTTCAACATTCGGTGGGTCTTTACTCATGGGGGGATTTTAATGGATAACAAGGGACAGGCCTCAGCGGAATTCATTCTGCTTTTCGGAGGAATATTTGTTGTGGTTCTGCTTGCGATTCACATGTACAACAGTTACATGAGTGATTTAAGCGGTGAAATATCGTCAAAAGAAGTGAATGAATTCAACACGGGGTTAAACTCATTGAAAAATTATTTCAAATAATTAAGGATAAAATCCCTAATTATGTATCATTTTTGGAATAATCCACATTGCAACGATTGAAAGCAGGCAACAAATGATTATTGCCGGAGGATATGTGAAATATCCAATTATCATTCCAATTATGGTTAAAACAATTGTCATTGCAAATATGTAGTCCTTTTCAAGTGCCAATTGAAGCGCAACGTTTCCCGGATCGGATTCCTTTAAAAACTTGGATATGAGTTTTGAGAGAATTGCAGTTACAATATAGCTTAATCCGTAAAGGAACTGCGGGAAAAATGCATAGAAGTTTTCAGCAACAAATGTTGTGAGGTAAGGCAACAATGAAAACACGAACAGTGTGATTCCCATTGTCCAGATGACCTTTGAATCAATCTTGTTCACTATGCTGAAAAGGTTGTTGTTGAAGTTCCAGAAGTTAAAGCACACGATGAAACTTATCGCATAGATTGCAAACTCATATTTCAACTCAAAGAGCGCTTCCCATGTTCCTGCTGATGCAAGAGGAATCTCAAGGACAATGATTGTAATGATGATTGCAAGGATCGCATCAATCAACGCTTCAAACCGTTCAGTTTTCATCTTCATCATCCTCCTTAACCAGTCTTCCTATTATAATCCACATCACAATGGAAATAAGGCAGCAGATGTAGATTCCAGGAACATATACTGTGTATGTCAATATAAAACCAATGATTAAAACAATTGAGGGCACATTCAACAGGTATGAGTCATTATTCAATGCTTTCAGTTTCTTGTTGTATGGGTTGCTTCTATAAATCGCCCTGTTTGCAAAGGTGTTTAGGATATGGGTGATTATAAACAGCAATCCGAACATGGTTTCAGCAGGAACGGAATAAACGTTATTAGCCAGCCATATTGTAAAGTAAGGCAACAATGAAATCACAAAGGTCATTATTCCATAAATCCACACGGTGGTGTTGTCTATATGGTCAACTACCTGGAACAGGTTGTGATTGGCATACCATATGTTGTATAAAATCATAAAGCTAATCAGATAAGCAATATAAATGCTTTGAAGCTCCAAAACACCTCCAAGTGTTGGTGTGGCAGGTTGGGGTATTTTCAAGACCAAAACAGTTATGATAATTGCAATGATTGCATCAAAAAATGTTTCAAATCTATTGGTTTCCATAAAATATTATTTATAATTTTTAATATAAAATATTAATTAAGGTGATAAAATGGACATGTTAATTGGTGGAAAACACATTTCTGGCGAAGATTTGGAGGAAGTGATTAATCCGTATACTGGCGAAGTGATTGATACCGTGCCTATTGCACATCTGCAAACCGCACAACTTGCAATTGATGAGGCAAACAATGCCAAAAGCAAACTGACCGAAATGTCAGCGTTTAAGGTATCCAATAAACTGTTCAATGTCGTTGGCAAACTTGAGGAAAGGCGTGAGGAGTTTGCAGAGCTATTGACATTGGAAGTGGGAAAGCCAATCAATGAGGCGCTGGTTGAAATTGACAGGTCAATCGAGACATTGAGGCTATCTGCTGAAGAGGCCAAAAGAATCTATGGCGAAAGCGTCCCTCTTGATGCAGGATTGAACGGAAAGGGATTCTTTGCATTCACCCAAAAGCTTCCTTTAGGTGTTGTTGCAGCCATAACTCCATTTAACTATCCATTGAACTTGACAATCCACAAGATTGCGCCTGCAATAGCATGCAAAAATACCGTAATCGTTAAACCTCCTACAGAAGCTCCATTAACTGTAATTAAGTTCTGTGAACTCTTGAATGAGGAGTTTCCGGATGGTGTGGTCAATGTAATCACAGGTTACGGCTCTGAAGTTGGGGATTATCTTGTAACCTCTCCGGAGGTCAACAAGATTTCATTTACAGGAAGCGTGACAACAGGAATGATGATTTCACAGAAGGCAGGAATGAAGAAGGTGACATTGGAGCTTGGCGGAAACGATCCTATGGTTGTTTTAAAGGATGCCGACATTGACAAGGCAGTGAAAGGTGTCATCAACGGTGCATTTCTCAATGCCGGACAGGTCTGCATGGGTGTTAAGAGGATAATCGTTGAGGATGAAATCGCCGATGAGTTTGCAGACATGCTGGTTGCTGCAACCGAAAAGCTGGTGATGGGAAATCCAATGGATTCCAAAACAACACTTGGAACATTGATATCAGAAAACGCAGCAAGGCAAGTTGAGGAAACAGTAAACAATGCAGTTGAAGCGGGTGCAAAAATATTGACTGGTGGAAATCGTAATGGTGCATTTTATGAGGCTACCGTAATCGATAATGTGACTCCTGAAATGGATTTGGTTGTAAGGGAGACATTCGGTCCGGTTGCTCCGATAATTAGGGTAAATGGCTTGGATGAGGCCATTGAAGTTGCCAACGATACCGAATATGGACTTCAGGCAGGTGTTTTCACCTCAGACTATGCATCTGCAATGAGATGTGCTCAGGAAATTGAAGCTGGAACAGTTTTCATCAACAAGCAGTCAACATTCAGAACAGACAACATGCCGTTTGGAGGATTTAAAAACAGTGGTGTTGGAAAAGAAGGAATAAAATATGCTGTTGAGGAGATGACAAAGACAAAATTAATAGGATTGAATTTGAGGTGAATGCTAAAATAGTGACATTAATTCACTATTTCCTTTTTTTATATTGGCCGTTCAGTAACCTTTCACGCCAGGCATCAAAACTAATTTCATCATCAAATCTAATTCTTTTTTAATGGGAATTATTTTGTCGTCGACATCGTGTATGTCATCCATGAATCCATTGTTAAATCGTTCTTCATCAACGAAAATGTTAACATATAGCTTATGATATCCTTCACCAGTGATATCATTATGGGCTTGGAGCTCAAATTCTCCTTTTGGAAATTTGTGAAGTAAATGAGGTTCAGTTTCATTTAATAATGCAATTAATCCTTTGTTATTTTTTATAAAGTCACGAATCTCTTTAGGGTTTCTCATTCTATAAAATCTGTTTAATTTATTGAATTCTGTTTCAAATTCTTCATTTGTCAAGTTCATTGTTTTTCCCTCTGATTTATGTATATTTGTTTTTTAGATATTCTAAAGATTCTAGTCCCTTTTTCACATCCTCTTTTACTTTGGGTTGTATTGCTTTGAAATAATTGGAATCTTTTTCTTTCCAATCATAATCTGCAAATCCTCTTATTTCGATAAGATTTAATAATATTTGTCCAATATATTTCTCGGTAGGATTATTAGAGTTTATTAAAGTGCCACAAACTTTTCCATGAATTCCTCTTTTGGTGGTCAAATAAGTTTTTCCTTTAACTTCGACCAAATATTTTCTAGATTCTCCGAATAATGAATAATATTCTCTGTTAATTGCTGAGCGAATATGTGCCTCATCGTCTGTCTGGCTTAATTCGCAAGAAACATCATAAAATTCTTTAAAGTTATACATTGTTTTCACCATGTAAAATTGTTTTCATCAAGTAAAATTGCCCTTACATTATAATATTGCTTTTAAATAGAACTAATTTCACTTTATTTTTTAATTAACTAATTGTATGGCTAATTTAGAATATATAACTTTCTATATGGGTCTGGGTAAATATTGTAGTCAATATGCAAAAATAAAAAAAGAAAATAAGTGTTGAACTTATTTTAAATAGTTCTCAACGAGGTTACGGGTTTCATTTAGGGATTCCATTGGTATTCCTTTCGGCATTTGACCAAGTTCACCTTCAACATCCTTGAGGATGCTTCCGTTCATCCCTAAAAACATTCCTTCACTTACGATATCGCTGAATGCCTGTGGCGGAAGCAGTGAAACGCCCACCCTGTTGTTGTCCTTCACGTTCAGGTCATTTGTAACGACTGTGATTGCACGTTTTCCGAGGTTTACGTTACAAAGCATGAGGTTTTCGTTTTTTGGGTGTTTGGTCACGCTCATGACCTCTCCGACCTTGATATCAACTCCCATGATTGGGTCATTGATTGGGCCAAGTGCCAGCCTGTCTTTTAGGCCGATTATTGTGTCAAGGAAAAACCTGACCTTTGCAATGTTTTCCTGGGTCTTTTCCCTGTCTTCCTTAGGGGCGTTGCTGAGGAACTTCTTATTCCAGTCGTCTCCGCCTAAGTATTCAATAATCTTTTCTGCCTTTTCTCTTAAGGAAGCAACATCAGGAGAGTTCACCAATTCGTCTCCCTCTAAATAAGAATAAGTTAATGATTGAAAGTCACTGTTCATTTGCTTTCCTAAATCAACAGCCTGTTTTTTATTCCAACTTCCTCTGAATGAGGCAGTTGGAATGAGATTCAAATAATTTTCTCTTGCCTTGCTTGCCACTAAAATTCTATAATCTTTTGTTGTATCCCACATTTGAAATCCTCTTTAATGTCTAAATTATATTTTAATTTTATAATTTAATAAGTTTTTTGAAAAATAAGCCCATTTAAACTTAAAAAAACATAAACTATTTATATTAACAATAAAATAAATTTATACATATTTATTAATAATTATGTGGTGTAATCATGGTAGAAGTTTCAAAATTACGCAGTTTAGATATTTATACCAACACAGGACATTATGTTGGTCGTGTAGAAGACGTTATTCTTAATATTAGATTAGGAACTATTTCAAAATTACAAGTTAGGGCTATTGAACAACAACCAAAACCAGCAGGCATTTCTAGGTCATTTATTGACATGATTCGTGGAGAAGCTCCAGAAGAATCCAACATGAGATCCTTCCAAAGCGATTTATTAACTGTTGACTTTGATAAAGTTCAAGCTATTGGAGACATTATGTTAATTAACCCTAGGGATATGAAAAAAGTAACTCCTGAACCACAAATCCCTGAAACAACTGCTCCAAAACCAGAAACCCCACAACCACAAGTTGAAACTCAAAGTCAATTTGACGCTGAAAGATTATAGATAATCTTTCATAAATTCTTTTTTTTATAAACTTTTTTTAGTGTGATTACTATGAAAGTAGGTATTATAGGCTGTGGAGCCATCGCTAACATCATTGTGACCAGTGTGGTTCCAGAAAAAAATGGTATTGACATTGCATACTTTTTTGATAAGGATATTGAAAGGGCTGAAAATCTAGCAAGTTTTGCTGATGGCGTCGCTGTGCTTGACTTTGATGACATGTTGGATGATGTTGACTTGATTTTGGAATGTGCCGCACCTGTTTCAGTAAGGGAATATGCGCCTAGGGTACTTGAAAAAGGAATTGACATGATTATCATGAGTATCGGTGCATTGATGGACACTAAATTTTATGGTGAAATGGAAAAGCTTGCAAAAGAGCATGGCGCCAAGATACACTTGCCTTCCGGAGCCATTGTAGGTTTGGACGGTATCAAGGCCGTTGCAAAATTTGGCCTTAAGGAAGTAAGTCTTGTTACCAGAAAATCTCCAAAATCCTTGGGAAAAGATATTGATACCGAAGAGGTGCTGTTTGAAGGAAAAGCATCTGAAGCGGTAAAGGAATTCCCATTGAACATTAATGTGGCAGCAACAATAAGTATTGCATGCCAAAGAGATATTGATGTTAAAATCATTGTGGATCCTAATGTTGACAGAAATGTCCATGAAATCACCGCTAAAGGGGATTTCGGCGAATTTAAGACAACCACTATGAACTATCCATGTGCAACCAATCCAAAAACAAGCATGTTGGCTGCACTTTCTGCAATCAGATTGCTCAAAAGTTTCAATGAAACCATTAGTGTGGGAATGTAATGAAAGAGTTTGAAGTTTATTCATCTTTAAAGGTTCCAAAAAACTCCAAAATTATCATCAGGTTGGATGGCAGGAGCTTTCATAAATTGGCTAGGGACCTGAACCTTGTCAAGCCATATGACGATAATTTTTACAAGGTCATGGCTGAAGTCTGTAAGGATTTGTTCAATGAGTTTTCAGCTAGATTTGTTTACACTTTTTCAGATGAGATAAGCTTACTTTTAGATAATGTTCCATTTGAGGGTAGGGTTGAAAAGATCAATTCCGTTGTGGCGAGTTTCACTGCCAGCTCATTTGTGATGCATTACGATACCGATTTTTCAAAGCCCCCTGCATTCGATTCAAGAATCATACCAATTTCCGATGATGATGTCCTGAAATATTTCAAGTGGAGACAGGACGAATCATGGAGAAACTGCGTCAACTCCCATGGAATCTCATACCTCAAATCCAAGTACTCAAATAATGAGGCAAATGATAAAATAAATGGATTGAAGTTGAATGAAATACATGAATTATTGTTCCAAAATGGAATTAACTTGAATGATATTGAAACTTACAAAAAAAGAGGAATAGGAATATACCGTAAATACAAAAAGGTAGTGGGTTTTAATAAAAAAGAAAACAAGGACCAAGTTTCATACAGAAGCTATGTTCACACAGATTGGGAATTGCCTAAATTCAGTGAGAATTTCTTTAAGGAAATAAAGGTGATAAAGTGAGTTTTATTTCAAGATTATTGGGAAATGACGATGAGGAGTTTCATGAGGTCAGAGTTGACAGGGAAGTCCTCGAATCTGTTATCTATTACTCCAAAAAGGCATATCCAAATGAATTTCTTGCATTTTTCGATGGTGAAGTCAAGGACAAGATACTCTACATCACCAGCTTGATATTTCTTCCGGGTGAAACCTGTGAAACCGGAGCTGTTGTCCACACAGAACTGCTTCCGATGAACACAAAGTACCTAGGATCCGTACACTCTCACCCAGGACCAAGCGCAAGCCCTTCCGATGCCGATTTGAGAACATTTTCAAGAAACGGATATTTCCATATGATTGTTTGCTTGCCTTATTCTCTTGAAACATTTAAGTCATATGACCGTTATGGGAACCATATGGATTACACAATAGGGGATTACTCTTATCTAAATGAGAACAACCCTGACGATTTTTTCGATGAAAGTGATGTTTTAACAGACGATGATGATTTCAAGCCAGGATTTTTCGATGAGGATGATGACGAGTTCTTCAAGACTCTTGATGAACCGCATGTTGACCATTACTCTGAGTTTGAACATCAAAATCAAGTAAATGTAATATCCAACACCCAAATGCCAAGTCGGATAATTAGAATTGAGTTAAATCCCGATGGTAGTGTTAAAAAAATAGAAAGAAAATAAAAATAAAAAACAATTATGGTGAAAATTGTTTTTTATAATTCTAATCCGATAGCTTCATAAACATTATCTAAAGCTTGGATTTCTTTAATTACGTCTTTTGGAATTTCTTTATCTAAGGTTAAGACCATAATGGCTCTTCCGCCTTTTTCGTCTCTTCCAACTTGCATGATTCCAATGTTTACGCCATGTTCGCCTAATTTTGTTCCGATTTTACCAATGCTTCCAGGCACGTCTTCATATTTTGCAATGAACATGTGTCCTTCAGGAATGACATCCACCCAGTAGCCGTTTACTTTCAAGATTCTTGCTTCGTGTAAGTGGGTACCTTCAGCTGCGAAGGTGTCTGTTTCACTTTTTGCAACAACTTTGATTAATGAGTCATATCCTTTAGCGTTGTCTTTTCTTCCTTCAGTGATGCTTATTCCTCTGTCTTTAGCAACGAGGGATGCGTTAACTGCATTTACTGGGGAACTTAAGAATGGGTTTACTGCACCTTGAATGACTGTTCTTGTCAAGATTTCAAGGTTGTCGATTTCAGCCAATTCTCCACTGTAGACGATTTCGATTTCTTGGATTTTACCGTTAACAGCTTGGGAGATGAAACTACCTAATTTTTCACATAATTCCATGTATGGAGTTAACTCTTGGTAAGTGTTGTTGTCGATACGTGGCATGTTCAATACGTTTTTAGGGTTGTTTCCGTTAGCCAAGTCGATGATTTCATCAGCTACAATGATTGCAGCGTCTCTTTGAGCTTCCTTGGTTGAAGCTGCAATGTGAGGAGTTAAAACGATGTTGTCTAACTCGAATAATTTTGAATCTTTTGCTGGTGGCTCTTCTTCGTATACATCTAATGCTGCACCACCAATTTTGTTATTTACCAATGCATCGTATAATGCGTCCTCATCAATGATTCCACCACGAGCACAGTTTACGATGAAAGCTCCGTCTTTCATTATTTCGAATTGTTCTGTGGAAATTGAGTGTTTGGTTTCAGGAGTGAGAGGAACGTGAATTGTAATGAAATCTGAGTTTTTAAGCACGGTGTCTAAATCGGTCAATTCAACGCCCATTTGTTTTGCAACTTCTTCAGGTAAGTATGGGTCATATGCCATAGCGTCCATTCCAAATGCTTTGCATCTGTTAACCACTTGTGAACCGATTCTTCCCATACCGATTACACCAAGGGTTTTGTTTCTGAGTTCAACACCCATGAAGTTTTTCTTTTCCCATTTGCCTTCTTTAACGGATTTGTCAGCAATGGATATTTTACGGGCCATGCTTAAGATCAATCCCATGGTGTGTTCTGCTACAGTAACGGAAGTGGATTCAGGTGAGTTTACAACCATGATACCTTTTTCAGTTGCTGCGTCGAGATCGATGTTGTCTACTCCAACACCTGCTCTTGCGATAATCTGTAAGTTGTCTGCTTTTTCAATGATGTCAGCAGTTAATTTTGTACGACTTCTTACAATGATTCCATTGTATTCATGAATGGTATTTGCTAATTCTTCAGGAGTGATGCTGGTGTCTACGACAACTTCAGCTACTTCCTTTAAATTTTCAATACCTTTTTCGTTAATAGCATCAGCAATAAGTACTTTCATATTTTCACCATAATTTTCAAATATATTAATAATAAATATTAATTAAATTTATGTGTTTTATTATATTTAAAAGATATTATTAATGGTAATTTTTGGTGATTGTTCGGAGTTTTAACAGAAAACTATATTATAGTTAAGTATTTATAAATATCTTAGACAAAAAAATAAATTGGTGATAAATTATGGTATCTGTAAACGAATTTGCAATTTCAACAGCAAACGACATTCCAGGATTCAGAGTCGTGGAAACCAAAGGATTCATATATGGTTTAACCGTCAGAAGTAGGGGTGCCGGTGGTCAAATCGGTGCAGGAATCAAATCAATCTTCGGTGGGGAAATCAAACAATATGTGACTATGATGGAAGAATCCCGTGATGAAGCATTACAAAGAGCAATAGATCATGCAAAAGAGTTAGGTGCTAATGGTATAATTGCCATCAGATTTGATTCAAATGAAATTTCCGATGTAATGCAAGAAATCTTGGTTTATGGTACTGCAGTTGTAGTTGAAAAAGAGTAGATAACATGTTTTTTGAGGACTTATTATATAAAGAAAAAGAAATTCCCCAAACAATATTGGGTTATGCGCCGTTCATGGCGGAGTTATATTTTGGACATAGGTCAAGATTATATCTGGACGATTTGTATAATAATCCTCAAAACATTTCTGATGTCATCATCGAATCATATAATCGGGGTGTCAGGGCAATTAATCTTGTAAATGATGATAATCTGCTTAAGGCATATGATTTGGCGGTTGATGCAGGATGTGAAATGAAGGTTATTGCAACAATCGGTAAAAGTGATGTTGATTATCTAAATCCGAATTATGAGGTTGCAAAGGAAGTTGATTGGGATGAGGACATTGAGCTGTTCAGCCAATATGATTGTCCTTTGATGCTTGTTGATGAGTTCATAACCGACGCCCATGACTGGAGGTTGACCTCAAAAATTCTAAACAGAATCAGAGATTCCGGATCATTGTCAGGGTTGGTCACAGCATTCCCGTCAAGAACAACAGATTTGCTTAAGGACAACATTGACATGGATTTGTTTGATTTTTACATGATTCCATACAACAGCTTGTCATATATGATGGATATTAGTGCATTCAACGCTTCCCAAAGACAGGAATTCGTTGATAAGATAAAAAGTTTAAATAAAAAAATTATAGCCACAAGAATCATGGCTGCTGGTGTTTTAAAACCAAAAGAAGCTTTTACATTCTATCGGAATGTTGATTTTGTAGATGCAATATGCATGGGTGTGGCTAAAGTGGAAGAAGCTCGTGAAGATTTTGAACTTTTAAAGGAATTCTAAAGTTCAACAACTTCATATTCTTCAAATGGGATGTGTCCCTCTTCTTTTAATGATTTATTAAGGTCATCTAATCCGTTGATTAAATCTTTTATGTTTTTGTTGGATGGTTTTTTGCCGGTAATCTGCAGGTATTGTCTAGGGCTTATTTCACAAAGCTCGCAATCAAAGTTGCAGCATCTGTTTTTCTCTTCACATCCGTATCCTTCCTGTTCCTCATCGGTTCCGATTACAATGTCATCAAGGATTTTTGACACTCTTTCATCTGATGCGAACATTGCTATTTTTTGAGTTTTGCCGCAAATTCCAATAGCTTTTTGACCTTTATAGTTGCAGACCCATTTAATAGGATGATTTTCCATTTCAGTTATTTGTAAGTTTTCCATATTACCACACTAGTTTTCCTTTCTCTCTTTAATCATTTTCAATAATTCTTTTGAATTTTCAAATTCCTTAAGCTCCCAGGACTTGATTACCGGCACGGTTCCTATTGATTCTTTAATCTTTTCATTGTTGATAATGAAAACCGGCTCTGATGTTGTGACCATTGATAAGTCCTTGAGGGGAATTGCCATTCTTTTTAAAGTTTTTTCACTTCTGTTCTTTTCAACATTCGCCATAAGTGGGGAATGCCTGTCAGAACTTTTCATTTTAGCTACTGCATCAAATGGACTTTTATTTGTGGATATAACTCCATATCCAAGTTTGGATAAATCGTTAACGTCATCGGTATATTTGATATCTTCACTTTGTGGCTGTTTTAACAAGTCAATATCTAAAGTCACCTTGGTATTCAGGATTTCCTCAAGAATCATTGCGGTTTCAGTATTGGCTCTCACGATTCCATTTTCGTACTTGTACATTGTAGCTCGTGAAACGTGTGCTAGATTTGCCAAATCCTTTAAGGACATTGAGTACTCTTCACGATATTGCTTAATCACATTACCATCAATTTTTACAAAATATCCTCCACGATCCGCTAGGATTTCAGGATATTCATTATATAAAATCATGTTTTTCAATGTGTCGAAGCCGATTGCAGGAATCTCGTATCTTTCATAGATCACTCCCTCTTCCAAAAATCCGTTTCTTGATTTATCTCCAATTATGATTGGGGAAGCCAGAAATATATTCGCCAATTGTTTCATTTCATGAGCATTTTGTTCATTGATGCTGTCAATGTTTAAAAATGTCTTTAAAAGCAAAATCAATAGGTTTTTCCTTGCTACTATGTCAAAAGAACCTTGGTCATAAATGTCTGAGGTCTTAAAACCTTGTGATGTAAGTAAGTTTTCAATGTTCTTTAACATTTGGCTTCGAGTTAACATGCTTAATACCTCTTTGTTTAAAATATATATTCTTTTAACTTTAATATAATTTTAGTAGGTGATTATGATTAACTGTTTACATATTGGAATAGATGACACGGATTCTCCCGATGGAATGTGCACAACATATCTGGCAAGCCAGATTGTGAATAAATTTGAGGAGAATGGAATTGAGCTTATCGGCCATCCAAGATTGATACGATTGAATCCTTTTGCAAGATTTAAGACTCGTGGAAATGGAGGAGTTGCATTAAAAATACCAAATGACGATAAGGCAAGAATTGCAAAGGAGATTGTTCTTGAGGAAGTTGAAAAACTTTCAATGTTTGACTGCGACAACACCAATCCGGGTGTGATTTTTTATGAAGGGGAAATCACAAGGGAAATGGAAGAATATGCATTCAAGGCCATATATGAATTCATAACAATTGAAGAGGCTGAGGAATTCGGTAAATCTGTTGGGTGTGAGATTCACAAGTTCAAAAAGGGAAGAGGAATAATTGGCTCCATTGCTGCTATAAGCTTGCCTCTGTCAGATTATACCTACGAATTGCTTGCATACAGGGCACCTGAAAACTTCGGAACCAAAAGGCAGATAGATTATGAGTCAGTTTATGAGATGGACAAGCAAACATTTCCGGACACCTTTGAAAACATTGACTATTCTGAGGATTACATTGCAATCGAACCTAAGACACCTTGTCCAGTATTGTATGGAATCAGATCAAACAATGTTGATGCATTAAAAAAGGCCAAATCCATAGTCAAGGTCAATGAGGAGATGAATGACTGGTGTATTTTCAAGACAAACCAGCATACTGACATGCACATTCAAAAGGCTTCCGACATCAGTTCCATGAATCAATTCGGATGTTATGAGGTTACCGGAACCGTAAAAAACAAGCCCACTATCATTGGCGGGGGGCACATGTTCTTTTACATAACTGATGATTCCGGTGAGATTGAATGCGGTGCCTATGAGCCTACAAAGAATTTCAGAAAGACAGTATCTCACTTGCGCCCCGGAGATGTTATCAAGGTTTATGGTGGAATCGGTGAGCAGAACACATTTAATATCGAGAAGTTCCAGGTAATTGAGCTGAATGATGTTGAATATAAAAATCCTATTTGTGAATGTGGAAAAAGAATGACCTCTGCCGGTAAAAACAAGGGATTCAAGTGTAAAAAATGTGGGAATAAAATTGAATCTAGCGAAAAAGTTCCTATTAAAATTTCACGTTCTTTAAAAAATTCTCAATTTTACGAAACACCAGTTTCTGCAAGGAGACACTTGTCAAAACCACTTTGTCG